>ERZ501021.7-NODE-7-length-187355-cov-10.447555_pt1 | contig 187355 bp, 165 predicted proteins | sample MGYA00248838_ERZ501021 | MGnify/ENA primary metagenome ERZ501021 (study PRJEB25958, sample SAMN03398553) | human skin metagenome | study: EMG produced TPA metagenomics assembly of the Human Skin Microbiome Metagenome (human skin metagenome) data set.
CACCGCACCGGGCCCCGACTAGCTGCCCCACCTCAGGCCCGAAGAGCCAGACAACCTCAACTCAAGTCAACGTCTATCCTAGGACGCATACTATCGAGCAGCAGAAGTAATTAGAGCATCCCCAGCAAGCTGAGCCTTGGTCGCAGGAACGCTTCACACGCATCAAGCATGTTTCGGACACTCAGGCTTGGGCGATGCCGGGCGCACACTGTCTGGCGTGACGCCGCATTAGAACAGCGCTTCTCCAAGTTCATCCGTCAAGAAAAATATCCAAGCATTTTGGGGATTTTCCGCCGAGAAAAGCGAACACTTTTACCGATACCAGATTGGTGCTCGTGGGATCGCTTGATAACGTAGTCGGCAAGCGCTCTTCTTAAGAAGATATTGCATATGATAGTTAAGTTTTCCCTCTGATTCGAGTTTCATGATCGAGATCCTCAATACTGAGCTAAGAATCGATGTTGATCTTGAAGATTACGAGTACAAAACCAGCTGGAGTCCTATTGACTTAACGAACACGTCCGCCGCCAAGACTGCTATGGACATCACCGATAGCGCCAGGAACTACACCCCCAAATACCGAGCCACTTGGGTTCAGGATTTTCCTAGGCAGCGAGTCTTAGCTAGAGCAGGCGACATCGACACTCTTGACGATGCTTCCCGGAACGTCCTCGCCCGCCCATCTGCATTAGAGCTACGATTTAGGGCATACTTAGACGTTTAGGGGAAGTGCTATAAAATCTAGGAAACTATTCTTCTAAGAATAGCAATCAAATCATCTAATTGATCAGGTTCCAGTCGCCCGATGGGGGCTTGACGAATACCAAACATAAGTCTGTCTAGGGTCAACCGGTTACCCGCTTCTGGTCAATGCCGATTGCGGTTGCTCATCTCTGAAAGATAATCCGAAATGAGCAACGAACAATCCTCTCGCACCCCCGAGCCCCATAGCCCTGAAATAACTTTCTCCAAGGGGTCACCTGGGTGACTTACAGCAGAATGTTTACCGGACGTTTCACATGGTTTAAATGTGCGGATCTGGTTGCTTGAGAAACCAGTAGTGTTCACGGCATCATCGTAGGTATAGATACTATTTCGCTCCGAGTATCTATTTTTGGGGATCTCCTAATCTCAAACATCAGTAACGTCTTGCTGCCGTACGCAGAGGTTACTAGTGATGGCAATCATTCATACCTGGCAGATGACTCGTTCATCTGCTTCGATAGACACATCGCTATAAGAGAGAACAACCTGTTTACGATGTTTGTTGATCTAGCCACTGATGCTTTGAGGACTGAGAGAGTTGGCACATTCCATCCACACTCTCAAGGCTTGTCCTATCCTACACTTACCGAATGTTGGCGGTGCCGTCAGAATCAGTGCAACTATTGCGACATCGTGGTGGATAAGATGCCGTGGACACATGCTGATCACCGATAGAGGCCAGGCCGCGGAGCAGGTCCTGTTACTAACTACTTGTGAGCTGCATCACATAATCAGCGGGCTGGACGAGATTGCGGATCGGGCTATGCAGGCGCGCGAAACTTCAGATCAGATCGCCTAAAAATTCAACCCAGAACCAAATCGTAGGTTAGCGTGACGTTCCTCTATGCTTCTGAAGCTGATGAAACACTGGAGCGGATCGATTTGGAGGGAGCACAGAACGGGATTGCACATTTAAGGCAGTTAGGCTTTGGTGGTGAAACCACAGGCTCTGCATTTACAGATAGTGAGATGTATGACAGTGTGCCTGCTGAACAATGGGATTACAGTGTCAAGGTTGACAGATAGGTGTTAACCTACAACCCGTAAGTTGGTTAAGTTGATCTAGTCCACGAACATTCTACCCTCCCCTACACCTCACCAAGGAAGAAGACACAGTAAGTCGCACGGGAAGCAACGAAGGCAAAAACCCTGCAAAGTGCACAGAGTACCCGCTTTCTATCGAAAGTAAGTAAAACGGGTGCGGCGGCATTACAGTTACCAAACTAGTCACTGATGCTGCGATATCAGGACACTTCAGCCACGTTGACTAAGGCATACCCGTCATGGCCAGGGCTCAGATAGGGGGGTTCCGTCAGGCAGGACCTGAGCCCAAGAGGCAACCTCGTTTACGGCCACCCAGATCTTGTACACCCGTAGTTTCACCACTACCTCGAACATCGCACTGGCAGTCACTGTCGGTCCTGGGAAAACATCTCTAGCAAAGTCACTGTACACAAGATCGCCATTGTTCGGGCGATCTTGTGTGCTCCCCGGGATGATCCGAAAGAGAGCACACGGCAAAGCGAATGCGATCGTGCTTGGCCATGACCTTAGGTACTTAGCTGGACCCCTCAACGAGGTTCACCACCCTGGAAGCCTGCCGGATCAATCTGGAGTGTGCGGCCATGACCACATACTCGTCACCGTGACCTCATCAACACATTGGCCCAGGGGTTGACACCGTTGGAGCACACCTCGCCCTAACCGTGGCCACAGTCGAGAACGTACGTGCCAGCCGAGCGGCGAATCCTCAACCGTGCCCTATCCACCCGCATCACTATTGACAACGACGAGAACGCCGCCTACGCACCCGACAACGAGCCCACACCCAACGTCCTCGCGCACACCAACATCGATACCCCGTTGCACGTCACCACAGAACGGTCAGTCAGGGTAGTTGAACACGTTGGCGATGGCGAGATACGGGACGCCGACGAGCATTGCCGAGACACCCCACTTCACACCTCGCCGAGTTCGCGTAGCTGCCAGCAGCCGGTTGCTCGGCATGTAGTGCTGGAAGACAGTCATCGACATGAATGCTGAGCGTCCAGATGGTTCGGAACATGATCGGGCTCTCTCGTCACACGTGCTACTCCGTCGAGGAAACAGTACGTGGAAGAGCGCCCGTAGGCCGTCCCGATGGACCCGCAAGAGACGAGAACCTGCCTTACTATCTACTGTAGATCGCGCTGAGCGCTTTGTAAATGACCCTGGCTGGCTACCGCTCACCTTCTGACGACGTGGGATCGGGTGCGCAGCGCGACTGGACGAACTCGTGCTCTCTGAACGGGGTCAATAGGACCTGGGCCCGTGTTCAGGGAAGTCGAGGTTTACGGGCGCTTGCTTACCAGTCTGATCCGATCTGCAACCTGGTGAGTCCGGCGCCCAAGGTTGCGCGGGTCGGAGGTGGATCATCATCAAGGACAGCGCACTTCTCTCCAAAGAACGTTGGTCATCTCTCACTGATTACACGCCAGTCCCCAGCTTTGAACCACTCGATGATCCCAGTCGCATCGAGTGGATTGGCAGTGGCAATCCATTCGAGGAACTGGGATGGAGTTCGACTCATGGGGTGCCCCCCGTTCGTCCGAACCGAGTTGGCTCGGCTAAGAATGACGCCGTGCCGAGCGCGTGAGATCATCACGGAAAGCACTCGTGCTTCCTCAGCGATCTCGTCGTCTGATGTGTCAGCCATAGTGAACGGAATGGAGCCCTTTTCAAGGCCTACGACAATCACCCAGTCGAACTGTTGCCCTTTGCCGACGTGTCCGCGCAGTAGATGGACTCCAGGGCTAGTGATGAGGGTCGCTGAATCGCCAACCTTGATGCGTCCACGGATGCTCTCTGGCTTCACCGCTTTAGACAGCAGATCTTGTACCCAACCGAGAGCATCCGCCATGCTCTTGCGCGTGTCGACATCAGTGATCGAGTCAAAGTCAACCGCCATCCGAAGGAAAGTTACTTTGTCGGGCGCGGCAGTGTAGGCGGCGACATCAAACCTCGCGAGCATTGCCTTTACGAGTTTGGCAGTATCTGTGTCCAACACGCCGTCATCCCACCTGTAGTGAGGTATATCTGTTGCCGCGGCGAAGGCTGCGTCAACGAATCGGCGACGCGGCGCTGTTCGGGATAACACTCCAATCCGATGCCCGGGAGCCCTGCCGAGGATGGCTCGCGCAATTTTCACGATACACTTAGCTTCCGATTCCGCCGATTGGTGCACGATCGTCCCGGTGAGCCCGCCCGAAGGCCAGGAGTCGGGGTTGGCTGCGGTGAGTACCTGTCCCGACGTGATCGGGATAAGGGCGTTGACCGTCCTGAGAACTGCCGGTGAGGATCGATGCGACTCAGAGAACTCGATCACGCAGGTGCACTCGGCACGTATGTCCCGATCAATTGCCAGTGGCTGCGCTCCTGCAAAACCATAGATCCCCTGCACAAGGTCACCGCCATAGGTTGTGCGCTTGTAACCGATTCTGTTTACGATTCGGAGTTGCTGGGGAGTCAGGTCTTGGAATTCGTCAACCACGACAGCGCCGAAGTGTGTCGCGTAGAGGTCCGCGACGCTCTCGTAACCGAGAATCAGCTCGGCAAGTCTTGGCAGATCATCATAGGTGAGGCGTCCTTCTTCCTTTCTGAGCCGTTCCAGTTCAAGTGCAGTGACATTTCCGAGTCGTTCAAGTTCAGCTTCGACCGCTGCGTCGCTGAAAGGTTGTTGCTTTGTCTCACGAAGCGCATTCTGGATCGCTCCTCGGTCATTCCAGGAGGTGTTGCGTTGGCGGAGTTGCTCGCCAACCCAGTCGTTCTCCGGAAGGCGTAGTTCCTCACTTAGGCCGATAACATTTCCGTGCGCTCTGATCAACCGGGCTGCCAGTCCATGAAAGTTCACAACAGTAACGCGGTCGCGCATTACCGAAGGCGTCAGGTAGGACCCCAATCGTTCTCTGATGTTGTCGCGGGCTCGGTTCGAGAATGTTGTCACCAAGATCTTCTTTGGGGCAGTCACATCGCCGCGGTGAAGAAGTCCTTGGATTCGTAATGCAAGCGCTTCCGTCTTGCCGCATCCCGCAGGAGCAACGACAAGAAGATCGAGAACCCGCGTGTCCCTAATGTCAATCTGCTTCTGAGTCGGGCTGACCATCTACGCCACGATCTCTTCGAGTAGACTCTCGATAGACGACACCTGCGTGGCATTCGCCGCCGTGAAGAGCGGCAGGACTGATAGCGCGGCATTTACTTTGTACGCCTTTCGTCGACAGAAGGCAGCAACATCTATCTCGGTACGCGTGCCAGCCGGCCCACTTGCTGCGCAGTTGCCAAGTTCATTCTTCGAGAAGTGGCCATTTGACTGGAGTGCTGTCCACACGGCGTCCGAGCCGAGCGCACGAACGTACTCGTCTTCGAGGTCGCTTCGCGAGACCCAGACGGATCGGCCTGCAAGGTCAGCAACTTCGACTCCCAGTTTCTTTGCCAATGCCTCTTCTGCATCTGCATCGATGAGTTGCGACATGGATACACGGAAGCCATTGGCACCAAAGAGCTTGTCGAGCGGCCCCATGTCGCCACACCCGCCAGCCTCAATCAAGGACACGCCGAGCCGGTCGAGATTTCGGTCGGTGAGGTCGGCCAGGTGCTCCAGGATGATCCGATCTGAGATGCCTTCCACGACAACGACACGACGTGCAGTGAGTGGTTCGAGCCGATCCCTCACCCACAGGCGTACTGCCATTCGCTCATCGTCCGACAGGAATCCAGCCTTGGGTTGAACGGCTTCGCCTCCGCCCCGCACAACGACAATAGAATCTGGATCGAAGGCTCCTACGATGTCGGCAGAATGCGTAGCGATGACCTTCTGGTTGGCGTTCGACCGCAGGAGGCGCGCGAGGCTTCGCTGACTGCTCGGGTGTAGATGGATCTCGGGCTCGTCAATCCCCACCATGTTAGCGCCGACGCTCATCAGATCGTAGAGGGCGATCGCGTAGAGCGCTCGCGTGCCGTCTGACTGTTCGGAAAGATCGTGTGCCACGCCTTGCTTGCTGACTTGCAGCCGCACGTCGCTGAGGACGTCATTGTCGGCAGCAGCTCCAGGCACGAACGCCAAGTCATCCTGTGCCACCTTGTCCGGCAGAGCCTTCGACAGCTGGTCAGCAAGTGAACCTCGGAGGCCTTCAAGCACCTTAGAGCTACCCAAGGTGGTCGTCAGGCTCTTTGCGATGGCTTCGAACGCGGCCTCCTCTTCACCCAAGTCGACAGCTTGAAGGATGTCGTCGAGTGCCGACTTTCGGTCTTCCCGAAGGTCGCGGGTCTGGGCGGTTGCGCTGAGGAACTTCCATCCCAGGCCAAGCACCTGATCCCGTGAGAGCTGGCGTCCTGTTCCGCCCTCGGGGGCCGAACGACTGATCACCACCGTCTCGTTCTCATCCACAGTCGCCGTGAGCCTAATCACCAGACGCGAAGGATTCGTGTTCGGGTCGACGTGGATCTCATCGGGAAACAGAGCCTTGTCGACATCGGTGAAGTCCGCGAGAGTCCCTTCAATCACGAACGGTTGGTCGGGGGCTCGGAAATCGTCGGCCGAAATACGGGAGTAGAGCTGCGCCGTACTCGCCCCGAGCAGCAAATCGAGGCACCGGAGCAGCGAGGACTTCCCAACGTCGTTGGCTCCAACCAGCACAAGGTGGTCGCGCACCTCAATGTCGAGGTCGGCCAACCGCCTATGGTTCTCGACCTTGAAGCGTGTGAGCCTCATGTGCTTTCCTCCGCATCGAAATCGTTGTCCAGATCAAGACTATCGTTCGCAGCTGCGGTGACACCTCGATCACCAACAACGACAATGTCGATTGAAGTCACCGTTGTGGGGGGCGAGGCCCGTGGACTCCTCCAAAGCAACACCAGCACGCTGCTGTGTCGAGCTGCCGAACCGTGCGACTGTCGAATGTTACCGCGTTCGCCAGCCTCCACGGGCTGAGGACGTCGCGACACCTGCGGGCTGCGTTGGCGCACCTGTTCGGCGAAGTCTGTTCGAGGAGGAGCCGTCATGTCTGGTGTTGCTGGGCTTGGTGTTGATGAACGTCGTGCCCGGGTGGTGCTGGCGCTGTTGGCGGAGCCTGATGATCCCGTCACGGGCGGGCTGATGCGCCGCCTGGGTGCCGTTGAGACGCTCGGGCTGCTTGACACCGACACGACCACCGTGCCTGGTCTGAGTCGAGTTGATGGTCAGGTGTGGCGTGACCACCTCACCTCACCGGGCAGGCTGGATGGGCTCGCCCAGCGGCTGCGCATGGTCGAGGAGAGCGGGATCGCCACTCTGATTCCGGGTGACGCGCACTGGCCACAGGCGCTGGATGATCTGGGCGACCGCGCTCCGTTTATTCTGTTCGTGCGGGGCGCGGCGTCGTTCTTGGCGCGACCGTGGAACGATCTGGTGACGGTCACGGGTTCTCGGGCGGCTTCCGCGTATGGGGAGCATGTCGCCGCCGAGCTGGCTGGCGACCTCGCGAACCGTGAGCGTGTACTGGTGGCTGGTGACGCTTAATGGTGTCGAGGCTGCTGTGCACCGTGCGGTGTTGGCGGTGGCGTGAACCGCCCCGACCCGAGCGGCCACCGTGACTTGCTGGACCGGGTGGGTGATGTGAGTGCGCTGGCCAGCGAGCTTCCTCCCGGATCCGTGTCGACGCGGCATCGGCTCCTAGCCCGCTCCCGACTGCTTGGAGGCAATGTCAGCAGCAACGGTGGTCGTTGAGGCCGGCGCGCGATCGGGGGCGCTTCGGGTAGCGTCCGAGGCCCACCAGCTCGGACGCCAGGTCGGTGCGGTGCCGGGGCCTGTCACCAGCCGTGGTGCGCACGAGCTGCTCCGTACCGGCCACGCACGCCTGGTTACCTCCGCTGCCGACGTCGACGAACTCATCACGGACCGCGCGACCCAGCGTCCGGGGCTGTCGACCGAGTTCACACGGCACACGGCGCCGGCGGCGTGGTCGTCGGCACGGTCGAGGATGACGTAGGCCCGGTTCGATTCGCGCCCGCGCGTCATAGCCACATACAGGTTTCCCGCGTCGCCGTGGGTTCGACGAGGACGTGGGCGGTGTCGGTGTGATGCTTTGGGCGCGGTGAGCGGTGACGGCGTAGCCGAGGTCGACGTGCTCAGCCACGTAGTCGGCGGGTAGGACGATGCTGTTGCCGAACCGGGCACTGGGTGGGCGGATCGTGACCGACCCATCGTCACGCACGGCAGTGATGGTCCAGGTTTGGCCGTTGTGGACCCAGCCGTGCCGGTTCCGCAGCCGCCGGTCGTTACGGCGGGTGATGATCGTGTCACCCACGCCTGCCATGGACCCGTCGGACAGGGTGATTTCGGGGCCAGGCTTCAACGTGCTGTCCAGGATGAGGTCAGCGCGGGTGTGGATGTTGAGGGCGGTGACGTTCTCGCGGGTTTCGGCGATCAGTACTGACGCCAACCCCTGCTGCCGGTCGTGGCGCCAGGCGGTGTAAGCGGCAGCGGTCACGGCCTCGGCGTCTCCGTCGTGGATGCGATCCTGTGCCAGGTAGGTGTCGATGACCGGGGTGCGGCCGTGCCGCAGCTCCAGGGATGCGGTCTTCTCCCAGGCGTGGGTGAAGCGGTGGACATCGACCAGCTCGGGGGCATCGTGGCGGTCGTGGATCAACAGGCTGAACGCACCACCGGCATCGACGGACGGGAGCTGGGCATAGTCGCCAACCAGCAGCACCTTCGTCCCCGCCTCCTCAGCAGCCAGCGTGATCCGATTCAAAGAGAGGGTCTCAGCGAGGGAAGCTTCGTCGATGATGACCAGCTGACCAGCCTTGAAAGTGACGCCGGTGTGTTGGTGGGTGGTCCACCACTTCGCCGTGTTCTCCGTGGCAATCCTCAGATCATCGGCCAGCACCTGGGCCGCCACCGCCGACGGAGCCAACCCCACCACCGACCCGGCACCATGCTCCGTCTCCCACGCCCGGCGCGGTGCGTTCATCGCTGCAGTCTTCCCAGCCCCCGCCGGCCCCACCAACACATCCACCACCCGGCCCGGGACCGCGACCGACGCCAAAGCTGCGGCCTGATCGGGACCGAGCACCCGACCCTCGCTGTCCGCCTTGCTCGTGATGGTCCCCACGGTGGTCAGGTCGATAGTCGGACCGGTCGCGGTGCGGGCCCGTTGCAGGAGGTGGTCCTCTGCGGCCAGGAGGCTGTCGGAGGAGAACACCGTGGAGTGCTTCGGACGAAATACGCTAGTGCCGTCCGGGCGGCGGAACTTCGCCGGGCTGGTCGCTAGCTCGGGTGGGGTCAGGCGTAAGGACGCCTGTTCCGCTGCGTCGGCAACCATCGCGGTGATGACTTCGCGGTCCTCAACGGTGGCGAAACGCCACCCCACAGTCTGGCAGGCGACTTCGGCCATCAGGTTCCAGCACCGCCACGTCGAACGCTTCTCACCGACCATCTCGACTACAGACCGCCCCACCCCTCGATCAGATCCAACGGCACATCACCAGCCCGCAACAGCAACTGCCGCTCCCCACCCGTGACGGTCCGCGCCCACACGGTGGCATCCACACCGAGCTGCTGGCTGACACGAGTGCGCCACTCGGCTGTTAGCTCCGCAAGTGAGCGGACCTGCTTCTCCGGACGGGTCGCGAGCGTGGCCTGGGCGCGCAGTTTCATGATGGTCGCCGGCGAAGGGCGCTTCCCGTGCTGGGCCACGTAGTCAGCAACCAGCGCGTCGGTCGCCTCGTTGATGTGCCGGGCGCGGGTCGAGAACTCTGCCACCAGCTGTTCGGGGACGTCGGTGATCGCCCACGACGGGTTCCGGTCCTGGCCCATCTCCCGCGGCTCCTACGTCACACCGAACGTGCGGGTCATGTGATCGGCGAACACGGCCTCGTGCAGCTCCGACAGCGCCAAGACCGCGGCATGCATCGAACGCCCATCCAAACTCCGCCACTTCCCATCCAGGACCGTGCGGGCCTTGTTGCTGATCACCACATGCGTATGCAAGTGCGGGTCCCCGGCGCGGGAATCGAAGTGATCAAACCCGTCACGTCGACCTGTGCAACCGCGCCATCCCCAGCAGTTGCACCCGTGCGGATGGCTGCAACCTCGCACTCCATGAATGCAACCACCGCCACAACCGTCTCATGATGGGCCTGCGCAATCAACGCCTGCGTCCCCGCGTCCGCAACCGCCCACAACACCGATGCCGACTTCGGCACACTGAACGTGACATCAAACCCCGCCACCGCACGCCACGACCCCCGCGCAGCCTCCTCTGCCTCGATCTGCAAGAGGCGTGGCAGCTCTAAGGTGCAGACAAGTGGTTACGCCCCAGGCCTCACTAAAAGAAATGCCTGATCAAGTGAACAGGCCGCCATACTCAACCTCCATTTATCACACGTGTGATACTTTTGGGTCATGGTTCGTCTCGATGTCGCGTCGGTGACGTACACGCTGGCCGATGGTCGGCCGCTGCTGCGTGATGTCTCGTTGGCAGTGAGCGGGGGTGAGCGGGTCGCCCTGATCGGCGCGAACGGCGCCGGGAAAAGCACGCTGCTGCGGATCGTCACTGGCGAACTCTCACCGGACTCCAGCACGGTGACCCGTGACGGAAGCTTGGGTGTGATGCGCCAGTTCGTCACCTGCTCAACAGTCGGCAAACTCCTGCTGTCGGTCGCGCAGCCTGCGATCCGCGATGCTGCCGCACAGCTCGCACGCTCTGAAGCCATGGTGAACAAGAAGGGCACCACCCAGTCACAGCTGGTCTACGCCTCAGCAATCTCTGAATGGGGCGAGGTGGGCGGCTATGACGTCGAGGTGTTGTGGGACGTCTGCACGGTCGCCGCTCTCGGGGTGCCCTTCGAGCGGTGTCGCCACCGGTCGTTGTCGACGTTGTCGAGTGGTGAGCAAAAGCGGGCTCGCGCTGGAGGCGCTGCTGCGTGGCCCAGATGATCTGCTGTTGTTGGATGAGCCGGACAACTCCCTGGACGTGCCAGGCAAGCGCTGGTTGGAAGAGCAGTTGCGCGCGACGGACAAGGGCGTGCTATACGTGAGTCACGACCGTGAGCTGCTGGCCCGGACGGCGACCTCGATCATCACACTGGAACTCGACGCTGCGGGCAACACTGCGTGGACGCATCCGGGCGGGTTCGACACGTACCACCGTGCGCGGGAGCAGCGGTTCGAGCGGTTGGACGAGCTGCGCCGCCGCTGGGGCGAAGAGCACGCGAAGCTGCGCTCGCTCATGCTCATGTACAAGCAGAAGGCCGCTTACAACTCCGACATGGCTTCCCGTTATCGGGCAGCGCAGACTCGGCTGACCCGGTTCGAGGAGGCCGGGCCGCCGCAGGGGCAACCTCGCGAGCAGTGCCTTCAGATGCGGCTGCACAGTGGGCGGACCGGGTAGCGCGTTGTGACCTGCGAGGCGCTGGAGCTGACGGGTCTGATGCGTGCATTCGATTTCGACGCGTTTTTCGGTGATCGGGTCGCAGTACTCGGCTCGAACGGGTCGGGCAAATCGCACTTCCTGCGCCTGCTCGCGGCCGGAGGCACTGACCCCGAACCGGGCCAGGAGCCTGTGAGCGACGCGGGGATCGAACCCGTGCCGCACGCGGGCGCCCCGACTTCGACCGGCGCACCGTCAGACGAGACCGCGCCACATTCACATCAGCCACCGTCAGCGCACAGCGCTCACCGATCCGGGCCCCGTGGTCCCCAGCAGCATCACCATCGGCCCGTCGGCTTCCGCGAGTTCTCTGTCAGGCGCTTCAGCTGCGCCGCCGTCGGGAACACCCCAGCCCGCTGCTGAGGCCTCGGCAGGCGCACCCGACGCGTCGGATCGGCCGTGACCGCACCGAAGTCCTGGGCGAAGCCCCTGTAGAAGTGGGAAGACGTGGCCGTCGCCCCGTGGACCACGAGTGAGGCGACCGGATCCGAAGCCGGGAGTCGCAGCACCCCCTCGATGTGCACGCCCGGAGAGATCGGGATCCGGACCTGCACGCATCGGGCGTCGCAGTAATCCCCTGCGGCCTCGGCGGCCGCCATAATCGGCTCTCCGCGACAAGCGCGGGGGCGCGCGGGAACCGCACGGCATGAGTGCCAGCAGATCGTTCGTGAGATGCTCAGGTTTCCGCATCGACCCCGCCTGTGACCCAAGCGTGCAGGAGCCCTGTCGTGGCCTCCGCCGTGTACCGCGCTCCGAGGGACGTCGATACCCCCTCGGGCGGGGCGATCCGGTACAGCTCCTCCATCAGGTCAGCCACCGCCTGCGCCGCGCACGCGCGGACTAGGGCGATAGGGACTCTGCGGCGGCGAAGAGCGCCCGATGGGCGACATAGAGGTCGACGATCCTGCGCTGGGGCTCCGCGACCACGGTGGCCGGGTCGACCGCTCGCCCGGCCCGAGCCGCGAGGTGGACGTCAGCGATCTCACGATAGCCGTCGGCGAGCAGGGCGAAGGCCAGCTCACCGAGCGAGGAGTAGTGGGTGTAGAGCGCACCTCGGTTGATTCCGGCCGATTGCACGATCCACTCGACGGCCTCGAGGATCGACCGACGGGTCGTCTCCGCCCTGATGTCGACCGAAGCGCGGTTCGCGGTGCTCGATGTCGCTCGGCGCCTCCGAAGCCGTGTGGACCGTCACGACGACGCCGTTCCGGCGCCCGCGCGCTCCGCGCCCGAACGCCCGAGCAGGTAGGCGCCGACGAGACCGACGACGATGCCGACCACCGCGGTGATCCAGAGGATCGCCCAGCTTAGGGTATCTACGCCCAGCACCGTGAAGGGCTCGTTCCACGGCCCCCAGACAGGGACCCACGCACCCAGCAAATGGAGCTTGAGGAAGGCGATGGCGATCAACGGCCCCGCGACCGTCGTGGCCACCGCTCCCGCGACGGGGCGGCGGGAGGCCAGCACGAAAGCGAGGGCCCCGGGCACGTAGACGATGAAGTTCACGATCAGCAGGGGGATCGTGAACGTGTACCCCATGCCATCGCCTGGCGCATGTGATCGAAGTCGTGGACGGCGATGATGATGAGCAGCGCCAGGTTCGCCGCCATCAGCCAGAGCGCCGCATCGGTGCCGAACCGGAGGATGGCGGGGCCGATGATCACCGCGAAGAGGATCGCCAGCACGACGTGCGTGACCGCCCCGGGGATCTGGCCGTGCATCGCCATCATCGCTACGTCCGCTGCCTCGAGGACGATCAGCGCCGTCAACATGATCCAGAGCAACGCAGCTTTCCGCCGCCCGCTCACACTTCCCATGACCTGCCCCCTCCGGCGACGAGCTCGGCCATCACACTCGACAAGCGCAATTTTAGACGCCAGATGAGCATATGTCTATCAGTCGGTGGTTGATCGCTGCGGTCGCCCGTCATGTGAGACGGACCGCAGACCGACCCCTTATCTGGAGTGCGCACTTCGTTTTCGTGCGCAGTGGGCTTGAGGCGTCCGGGAAGGCAGGTCCATGAGCTCCGATCAGCGAGAGCTCCGCGAGGGGCAGCGTCGGCCATGGAACCGTGTACCGCCTCTCCGCACCGAGGACGGCCTGTTCCGTACCGTCATCGCCGACCGGTCCGGCGCGTAGCGGAGTACGGATAGCAGGAGTGGGCGAGCGCGCCTCCCGGAGAGGAGCTGCTGCGCGAGGCGCAGGAGGCCGGGCTGTGAAGCCCCGGCATGTGGTGGCCCACTCGGTGTGGTCGGGCGGGCAGGCCCGTGGCGTCCACGGCAACCCGACCGGCGGCCGGCAGGTGTTCGGCTGGGTGGCGCCGGCCTCGGATGAGCCGAAGACGGTAGGCCAGGAGCGGCTGGTGGTGGGCCTGCAGGTCACGATCGGCGCCCAGCTGCTTCCGCTGATGACCCAGCTGGTGATATGGGCCACCACGCGGCTGGTTCCCATGCTCAAGCGCACCGGCGACTGGTTGAAGAATCACCACAGGCAGATCGCCGACCTGGCGCCCAAGATCCTCAAGGTGGCCCTAGCGCTGGCCGGGGTGTTCTCGGCGATCAAGCTAGTCAACATAGCGACCTCGCTCACCACGTCGATCCTCGGGCTGGTGGCCACCCCGGTCGGCCAGGTGGTGCTCGCCGTCGGCGCGGTCGCCGCCGCTATCGCCGGCCTCGTGGCGGCCCTCATCTACGCCTACCACCACTGTAGGGAGTTCCACGACGGGGGAACAAGGTGGTCCACGGCATCATGCAGGCCTGGCGTGGGCCGATCCGGCTCTTCACGGTGTGGGTGCCGCAGGCGGCGGTGGCGGGGGCGACGGTCTGCCAGCCCGCCCCTACACCCCAGCCTGCACCGAACCCTGAACCCACACCACGTTGAGGAGAACGACATGCAATTCATTCAGGCCGCGCACCATTCGGCCGACCCTAACCTTCCACCAACACGCGTCGTCATCCACGCCACCTGCCCTGACGTCGGATTCCCCTCCGCCTCCCGGGCGGGCCGGGCGGTGGGCACCGCCGGCTACTTAGCCTCCATCTCGGCGAGCGGATCCGCCCACTATGTGTGCGACGCCACCGAGACGGTCCAGTACCTGGGCGAGGACGTCATCGGCTGGCTTGCCCCGCCCAACGGCCACTCGATCGGCATCGAAATCTGCGCCGACGGGGGCTCACGGGCCTCCTTCAACAACCCCAGCCACGCCTACTCGCCTAAGCAGTGGCTGTCCCCACAGGTGTGGCTGGCGGTGGAGAAGGCCGCCCACCTCACCCGGCAGATCTGCCACAGGTATGCCATCCCCATGCGCAGGCTCACGGTCGCCGGCACACCTCGTCGAGGGTGCGTGAGGTGTCGGAGGCGGCGGTCAGTGTCGAGGGTGGCAGGGAACCGCCGGTGTCGGTGGATGTTCCTGACGGCCCGCCGCGGCGGGCCGGCGAGAGTGCAGGTTCGACTGCGGTGCCCCGCACGGTCGCCTGAGCGTGGCCCCCTTCTTGGCTGGCTGCCGGGAGGGGGCGCTTTCGTCATGCCCAGGCACTTGCCGAGCCCGGTTGGGGTAATCGTACCCGGTACGATCTCATCTAGATCTCAACAAGAAATCCCTAGTCAGCGCCGTACCCAGTTACGATCACCGGACTCTCCACCCGACTACCCCCAGAACCGCCCTACTCCATCGCCCGAGGGTAAGAAAAAGACCAGCTGACTAGGTGTTTTACCAGTCAGCCGGTCCTCACGACGAGTGGAGCATAGGGGATTCGAACCCCTGACCTCTTCCATGCCATGGAAGCGCGCTACCAACTGCGCCAATGCCCCAGAAACCCGCTCGTAGAGCGAGTCTCAAGTATCTCCCGTCCCCGGGCGACTCGTAGAACTTTAGCGGATCATGCCCCCTTTGCAAAATCGACGTCCACGGGCACCGGGACACCACAGTTATAGGCCATGAGACGCCATGGTGAAAGGAACCCTCTAGCCTCGACGACGTCCTCCGGCAGGTGGTCAACAATCGACCATGAACAGTTATCAAGACCGCCCAAGCATCGTGAGGCGCCATAGTCGCCGCCGAGCAGCCAGCAGATTCCGGTCCGCAGCGCAAACCCGTGGGCCACGAGGATGATCGTTCCTCCGGCGTACTGCGCGACAACGTCCTGACACACGGCAACGATTCGATCCGCGACCTCGCTCGCCGTCTCCCCATCGGCGCGCCGGTAATCGATAGGGCTGACCACACCTGCTGCGTACTCAGGGTCGTTGCGACGCAGGTCCGCAGCCCGTTGTCCCGACCAACGTCCGACATCGATCTCGATGAGTCGATCATCCAACTGCACGCCCAATCCAGCACAAGCGCCGATTGCCTGAGCTGTGTCGCGCGCACGTTGTAGCGGAGAAGCGATGATCGCGTCAGGTTCCATCGCGGCAATGACTTGAGCCACCGTAAATGCCTGACGGCGCCCCACCTCATCCAACGGCATGTCGAGACGGCCCTGGAGCCGACCCTCTACATTGAACGCCGTCCTGCCGTGCCGCACGAACACGAGACGCGTTCGATCGCTCACTGCGCGTCTGTCCCTACGTCCGTGGGGACAGACATCTCATCTTCAGGAAGTCGGAGATCGACCGACGGGCAGTCCTTCCACAGTCTCTCCAGGGAGTACAACTCGCGCTCCTCCTGATGCTGCACGTGCACCACGATGTCGATGTAGTCGAGTAGTACCCAGCGGTTCTCTCGTTCTCCCTCGCGACGTGGACGATGGGCCTTGTGCTCGTGCATGGCTTTGTCGACAGCATCTACGACCGCCGAGACCTGACGTTCGTTGGCCGCCGAGATGACAACGAAGATATCGGTAATGGCAAGATGCTCCGAGACATCGAGGGCAACGATATCGAAGCCCTTCTTGTCAAGGGCAGCGTATGCCACTACGCGGGCAAGCTCGATGGCATATTCAGTGGCGCTCAATGATCCTCCGGAGTGGTCTTGTCGTTGTTGTCGCGGTAAAGACCGCGCTTGTTGATGTACTGCACGATGCCGTCCGGCACGAGATACCAGATTGGCATGTCCTCGCTGACTCGCTGACGGCAATCAGTTGATGAGATGGCCATCGCAGGCACCTCGAGAAGAGTGACCTTCTCTGCTGGCAAGTGAGAAATGTCCTTAGTTCCCAGCGGCACCCCGGGCCGCGACACCCCGATAAAATGCGCCAGGTCAAACAATTCGTCGGCCCCACGCCAGGTAAGGATCTGACTCAGAGCATCAGCGCCAGTGATGAAGAACAGGTCCACATCACTGCCACGCTCCCGGCGCAGATCCTTGAGGGTGTCGACGGTGTACGTGTCCCCCGGACGATCGATATCGACCCGCGACACCGAAAAAGACGGATTCGACGCCGTCGCGATGACGGTCATGAGGTAGCGATCCTCGGCCTGCGAAACCCTGCGTCCCTTCTTTTGCCAAGGCACGCCGGTGGGAACGAAAACGACCTCGTCGAGGTCGAATCTGGCCGCAACCTCCGAGGCTGCGACGAGGTGGCCATGATGAATGGGGTCGAAGGTGCCACCCATCACCCCGAGCCGGTAGCGGCGTCCGTTGTGGACCCGCGCCAGCCCCAGCTCAACACTTGGCATCAGGAATGCGGCCGACCCTTGCCGATACCACGGACGATAGCCAACGCGATCAGCAGAACCAGCAGCGTCAAGATGCCGACGACGAGGGCCGACGACTCCATCAGGAGAGGAACGATACTCATGACGTCTCAGCCTATCCCACAACCGCCCCACGACAACCGTTAAACGGTCACGGACGGGTCTGACCGTCCCCGCGCAGGACATAGGTTGTCGTCGTCATTTCCCGCAGGCCCATCGGCCCGCGCGCATGGAGCTTCTGGGTAGAAATGCCGATCTCGGCACCGAATCCGAACTCGCCACCGTCAACGAATCGGCTGGAGCAATTCACCAGCACCGCCGCAGCATCAACGCTTGAAGCGAAAAACTCCTGCGAAGACATCGACTTAGTGACGATGGTTTCCGAATGTCCTGAACCATGCTTGGCGATGTGATCGACCGCTTCTTCCAGATCGTCCACAATGCGCAGCGCGAGGTCCAGGGACAAGTACTCGTTGTCATATTCATCAGGGGCGGCAGGAACGATCCTCGGATCCAGTCGGATGCTCTCTTCATCACCGTGTACCGTGACTCCGCGTTCGCTCATGGCGTCGACCAATGGGCGCACTGCCGAATCCGCAATTCCTCGATGCACCAAAACCGTCTCGATGGCATTGCACACGCTGGGACGCTGGGTTTTAGCATTGACGGCAATATTGACCGCCATCTCCACATCGGCGCTAACGTCAATGACGAGGTGGCAGTTGCCGGTCCCGGTCTGGATGACGGGAACCTTGGCTCCGGTCACGACGGCGTTGATGAGCCCGGCACCGCCGCGCGGAATGAGCAAGTCGACGTATCCTCGGGCAGTCATGAGTTCATCGGTGACCTCGTGGCCGCCCTCGACGAGTTGCACCGCCTCACGAATCTCCTCAGGCAGCCGGGATCGCATCGCCGCAATCACTGCCCGGTTGGACTCTAGGGCCGACGAAGATCCTCGCAACAGACACGCATTTCCAGACTTCAAGCAAATACCCGCCGCATCAGAGGTGACATTGGGGCGAGCCTCGTAAATGATCCCGATGACACCGATCGGCACCCGGACTTGTTCTACCTTGACCCCCAGCGGAGTGTGCCAGCCGCGCACCACCTCGCCGACGGGATCGTCGAGATGAGCAACCCCCTCCAAACCGACAGCCATCCCTTCGATCCGCTCCGGGGTAAGGGTCAAACGGTCGAGGAGAGCTTCGTCCATCCCAGCATCGCGACCGCGATCGACGTCAGCACCGTTGGCAGCAAGGATCTCGTCGACGCCTTTGCGTAACCCGATACCCATTGCCGCCAAAAGGTCGTCTTTGTCGATGCGACGCAGTCGACGCAACACCGTGGCGGCAGATCGGGCAGCTATGGCCTGTTCGATGACTCGCGAGCTCATGGCCATATGGTATTCGTCAGCTGAGCATCACTCACCTGATAACCAGACCGTGAGTCAGGACGTCACCCTTGACCCGCTACTTTTCTGGTTCCTCGACGACGGCTCAGCTTTACGACGACGACTCAGCACCATGGCATCGCGGTGGATGATCTCGCGAGAGGCCGCCGGACCCATTTCTGCGGCCAGCCAGGCACTCGAACGTCCCCTCATGACGCGCACCTCATCATGGGAGAACTGGGCGATACCGCGACCAACAACTCGACCGTCGGAGGCCAGGATCGTCACTGGGTCGCCTGCTTGGAAATCCCCGTGTACCCGAGTCACACCCACCGCCAACAACGAGGAATGACGCTGTGTCAAAGCTTCGACAGCTCCGTCGTCGATGACGATCTGTCCCTGCGGGGTGGCAGCGTCGGCCAACCACAGCAACCGTCGGGGCCGTCGCGTCGCCAGCGGGCGGAAGTAGGTACCCACGGGGACACCAGCCAGAACGTCCGGGGCATCCACCGCCGCTGCGAGTACCACCGGTACCCCGGCACAGGTGGCCATTCGGGCGGCTTCAAGTTTCGTGGTCATGCCGCCGGTTCCCACCCCCGAACCAGCTTTATGGGTATCGACATCCAATGTGTCGATGTCCTCCACAACCTCCACGCGACGAGCATCCGGTGAATCCGGATGGGCGGTGTACAAGGCGTCAACGTCAGAGAGCAGGATGAGGGCTTGAGCGCGCACCAGCTCGGCTACCAGGGCAGCAAGCCGATCATTATCGCCAAACCGAATTTCTCCGGTGGCGACCGTGTCGTTCTCGTTGACGATCGGCACGACGCCCAACCCCAGCAAAGTGTCGAGGGTTGACCAGGCATTGCGGTACGAGGTGGGCCGCACCAGGTCATTGACGGTGAGTAGTACCTGCCCCACCCGCAACCCGTGACTGGCAAACCTCGACGCGTAGTGAGCCAGTAAAATACCTTGTCCCACCGACGCGGCCGCTTGCTTGCCAGCCAAAGTGCGCGGACGATGAGTTATCCCCATGGCGGGAAATCCGGTGGCAATCGCCCCGGAACTCACCAGGACGACGCGCCGGCCGACCGCGATGACCTCACTCAGCGCATCAACCAGGTCGTCAACACGACGAACGTCAATCCCGCCACCAGGAAGAGTCAAAGAGGAAGATCCGACCTTGACCACCAGGGTGGCGGCCCCGCATATGGCTCCGCGCTGATCAGTCACGGCCCTCGAACCACTCCTCTTCGGCAACACGGGCGCGCCACGACTCTCCGCGCAGGTCACGACCGACCTGACCATACTCCTCTCGAGCACGATGATATTCGCGGTCCATCTCCCGACGACGAGTAGCCGAAGGACGCTCGGACTTCAAGCGCTGGTCCTCGCCACGGCGAGACAGCAGCTCAGCGCCCGACTCAATCTGCGGGGCAAAGTCGAAAATGACGGCGTCCTCACCACCGACAGCGACAGCGTCACCAGCGATGGCGCCCATAGCCAACAATTCCTCCTCGACACCCAAACGATTCAGGCGATCCGACAAGTATCCGACGGCCTCTGGATTGTTGAAGTCAGTCTGGGCAACCCAGCGAGTCGGTTTGTCGCCAGTCACGCGCCACAGGAACCCGCCTTCGCCGTCACCCTGACGTTTGATGGAGAAAGCCTGGCGCTCATTCTTGGGCTCGGGTCGAATGACGATGCGCTCCGGCTCGGGCTCAGGCTCGTTGTCGCGGGCCTTCTCGACCAACTCGGCCATCGCGAATTTGAGCGAATTAAGCCCTTCCCCCGATTTCGTCGAGACTCGAGATACCGGCCAGCCACGCTCGGCGACGTCATCGAAGATGATATCGGCTAGATCAGCGGCATCAGGAACGTCAACCTTGTTGAGCACCACCAGGCGCGGACGATCCTCAAGCCCACCGTGGGCAATAAGCTCCCCTTCAATAACGTCGAGATCACTGACCGGGTCGCGGCCAGGCTCGTAGGTGGCGCAGTCAATGACGTGGACGATGGCTCGGCACCGCTCAATGTGGCGCAAAAAATCGAATCCCAGCCCCTTTCCCACAGACGCCCCTGGAATGAGGCCGGGCACGTCGGCAACGGTATATGTTGTCTCCCCCGCGACGACCACACCTAAGTTCGGCACCAGGGTGGTGAATGGGTAGTCAGCAATCTTCGGCTTAGCCCGCGAGATCGCCGCGATGAGGCTGGACTTTCCCGCCGAAGGAAATCCCACCAAGCCGATGTCGGCGACCACCTTGAGCTCGAGCAGGATCTTGCGTTCCTCCCCGGCCTCACCGAGCAGGGCAAAACCGGGAGCCTTGCGAGCCGAGTTCGCAAGAGCTGCGTTACCGAGGCCACCGCGACCACCAGCCGCAACGACGAGTTCAGCCCCCACCCCAACGAGGTCTCCTAGCAGCTCGCCCGTGTCAGCGTCAGAGACGACCGTGCCCTCTGGGACGGCCAAGATCATGTCGGATCCATTGGCCCCAGCCTGGTTATCACCGCGTCCGGACTCGCCATTCGTCGCCTTACGGGTGGACTGCCAGTGATAGTCCACAAGAGTCGTCACTTGAGGATCAACGCGCAAGATTACAGACCCGCCATGGCCGCCGTTGCCACCGTCGGGGCCCCCCAACGGCTTGAACTTCTCACGCTTGACAGAGGCGCAGCCATGTCCTCCCTTGCCCGCCACGGCGGTCAGCGTCGCGCGGTCCACGAAGGACGGGATGGCCATGTTCTCTCCTCAGAAAATGGAATCGGGCCTTCCGACCCAGGACAGATAACCAGTTTAGACGCTAGGACGCGTCACCCGGCCCCCGTGATACGTCTCGAGCTCTCAGGCCTGTCCCGGTTGGTTCGATCCGGCGGAGTGCCTCGGCGGGGCGGGTTTGACCTTCGTAACATCTGTCGCGCGACGAGCCGACGACCCGGCCAGGTCGTCAGAAAAGTCACCGTGCCCGTTTTCTGACAGGTTTTCGCGACCCTCGACTGCCGGAACTTCCTGGGCACCTTCCATCTCAGCCTCGGACGCGGCACGCATCTGCAAACCGGTGTGGTGGGACAGCGGCACATCCTTGAGCAAGAAGGCCAACAAACCCGCAGCTGCAACCATCGGCGCCATCCACAAAAACAGCGGGGTTAAAGAGTTGACGTATGCCTCGATGATGCCGTTACGAATGAGATCGGGCATCTGATTGACGGCCCCCGGAGTCAGCGAGGCCGCAGCATGGTGCGAGCTCATGGCCCCCAGCGCCTTGAGGACCGCGGGGTTCTTGCTCGCGGCCAAGGACGTGAACAGATCGGTGACGCGGTTGGTCAGGCGGGTGGTGAAAGCCACACCAATAAGAGAGGCACCCAGGCACACACCAATCTGGCGGAAGAAGTTGTTGTGGCTGGTAGCGGTTCCAAGCAAGGTTGGGCGGACGTCGTTTTGCACCGCCATGACGAGCAGCTGGAAGAACATACCCATGCCCAAACCGAGGACGAAGGTATCACCCATAATGCGCCACACTGGCGAGTTCTGGTTGAGGGTGGACATCAGCACCATGCCACCCGCCGCGACAATCGGACCAATGATGATGAAGATACGGTACCGACCGATGCGAGAGGTAAGCAGACCAGTCACCGTCGAGGCCAGCAGAATCCCGATCGTCATGGGGATGAGCAGCAGGCCAGACACGGTAGCCGAGTAGCCATAGGTCATCTGCATATAGGTCGGCAGGTAAGCAAGCACACCGAACATCGCACCCATGGCCAGCATGCCGATAATCGTCGAGACGACGAAAGTGCGATTGCGGAAGAGCTCGAGCGGCAACACCGGATCCTCGATGCGACGCTCCACAAAGGGCAGCAGACCCCATGCTACGACCGTGATGACGCCCAGACCGATGATTTGCCACGACAACCAGTCGTACTGGGAACCGCCCCAGGTGGCGAGCAGCACGATCGCCACGGCACCGGCGTCCATGAGAGTCAGTCCAAGCCAGTCGATCTTGGCCGCCAGTTCGTGCTTGGGGAGTTTAAGAGCAAAGAGGCAGGCGATCCAGGCCACCACGCCAAGTGGCAGGTTGATCCAGAACACCCAGCGCCAGGAGATCGAGTCGGTGAGCCAGCCGCCCAGAAGCGGCCCAAGCACCGAGGAGACGCCGAACATCGCACCCATCGGCGCCATGTAAGCAGCGCGGACGCGCGGCGGAATGAGGTCTCCGGTGATCGCCTGGGACAAGATCATGAGGCCACCACCACCCAGGCCCTGAATGAAGCGGTAGAAAATGAACGTGATCATGGCGCCGGCGGTACCACAGAGGGCAGACCCCAACAGAAACAGACCAATGGCGATGAGATAAAGCGTCTTGCGGCCAATAAGGTCGGACAACCGGCCGTATAGCGGCATGCCTACCGTGATAGCAAGCGTATAAGCGGTGATGACCCATGCCATGTGCTCGACACCGGACAGGTCACCGACGATGGTCGGAAGAGCCGTGGCGACGATCGTCTGGTCCAAGGAGGACAGGAACATCACCATCATGAGACAGAAGTAGACAACCCAGAACCGACGGTCCGGTCTGAACTTGACAGCGGCAGCAGCAGTTGCGGTCATGTAACAACTTTCGTAACGATCTGAGACAGATGGAATGGCGCGTTCGAACGCGCGCACGATGAGGGCCGTCAGGTCTAGATGGCCAGGGCTCGGCTCATGGCTTGGTCGACGACATGTCCGCGCTAAGCTCGGCGGACAGCCTGGCCCAGACGTCGACGACGCGGTCGAAGGTGTCGGCCACCTCGGCCGAGCTTCCCCCAGGACGAGCCACGACTGACTGGACGGCGCAGCGTTCCATTGCCTGGACAGTACCGACCAGGGCCAGCACCTCTAACGAGTCTTCAGACTTGCCCGTGCGCCGAGCGGAAGCAGCCACCAATGCCGCCCGCTGTCCTTCGACGGCCTCCTTGAAGGCCATTCGGAGTTCCGAGCTCTCCCGTCCGATTTTCATGAGGATGCAAAGATCATCGAAGTCGACGTTCGTCGCGCGCCAGCGAGCCTCCAGCAGATCACGAATGAGCGTGGCGAGAGGAGTCTCGACATCCGTGGCAAAGGCATCCAAGACCTCTTGCGGATAGGTAACGAGAGGCGGCAAGTAGACGTCATATTTGGATGGGAAATGGTTGAAGACGGTGCGCCGAGAGACCCCGGCACGCTCCGCAATGTCATCGACGGTGACGTCGTCGACCGGCTTTTCGATCGCTAGCTCAATGGCAGCACGACGAATGACGCCTTGAGTGCGAATTGCTGTCGGTGAAGCCACAGCAATAATTATGCACCGAGTGCAGGTTTTGCATCAAGTACATAAGGTGCACTCAGTGCATATATTGTCACTCCCTCGGTGAACGAGGGTGGCACCGGCGTCATCGGAAAGCGTTCCACGCCTTCCGTAAATATGGCCAAGCTCGCTGAGCGGACTCCCTCCATTGCTCAAGTGAGCCAGTAGCTCGGTGCACCCACCACCCAGCTTCTCGACCGGCCGACGGCGCCAACCACACCACCCCGACGACAACGGTCAGCACGCTCACGACAAGCGCCACTGCGACCATGCGGGCCCACATCCCGCGACGCTGGTGAGCTCCGGAAACGCTGCGGTCAGTCCGGGAAAACCACCGCGTAAACAACGCACCACCTAGGGCAATTACCAGGCTCGTGACAGCAGCCCCGATCATCGTCCCACCGATTCCGAGGCCTCCAACGACCCCAGTAGCAGCCGCAGAAGCACAGGCACCAGCGGCTACCTCATACGGGCGTGGCCACCGATGACGAGCCTGGGGCTGCGGCGCAGCGACCACACCACGATCTTGAGGGTCGCGAGCCTGCGAGGTAACTGACCGGCTGGGGCGAATCGGTGGCAGCGGTGCGGTGGTCCTGGGCAGCGATCCGGTAGGCCTAGGCGCATCAGATCCCGGCCCGATACGATACAGCCACCGTTCGTCCTCGCTGAGTTCCCGGTTGCCCACGATTCTCTGATCTCCCCTCATCATGGCGTTGATAACCACCAAGTCCTGAGAGTAGGTCGATATTCCGTCACTTCCAGTCATGTCGTCCTAGTGACGACCACAGTCGTGCCGAGGGTCCGACGATAGTCGCAATCACCGGCGGAACTCTCAGATAGAGACGAATCGATTAACACACATGTGCTCAACGTGTCTCAGACACAGATTGGCCCCCGCCTCATGGCGGGGGCCAATCACATCTATGTCGTGGGGATCAGGCCTCGACTGGAGCCTCCACAGGGGTCACGTTGACAACCCTACGACCGCGACGGGTACCAAACTCGACGTTGCCGTCGCGCAGGGCGAACAGGGTATCGTCGCCACCACGGCCGACCCCGTCACCAGGGTGGAAGTGGGTGCCGCGCTGACGAACAATAATCTCGCCAGCGTTGACAAGCTGACCGCCGAAACGCTTCACGCCGAGACGCTGGGCGTTGGAGTCACGACCGTTGCGCGAGGAAGACGCGCCTTTCTTATGTGCCATGTCTGTCTACCTCAGCCTTCGATTCCGGTGACCTTGACCTGGGTGTACTTCTGACGGTGCCCCTGGCGCTTCTTGTAGCCGGTCTTGTTCTTGTACTTGAGGATGCGGATCTTCGGGCCCTTGGTCTCGCCGAGAACCTCAGCGGTGACCTTGACCTTCCCGAGCACGTCCTTGTCGGAGGTGACGGACTCGCCATCAACCACGAGGAGCGGGGTCAGCTCGATACTGCTGCCCGCTTCGTCGGCGACCTTGTCAATCTCGACAACGTCACCCACTGCCACCTTGTGTTGGCGGCCGCCACTACGCACGATCGCGTACACGCCTGACCTACTCTCGTTCTCGTCGTACATTTCCGGGGACCGGAACCAGTGGCCCCGGACAAACGTGACCGACGATGCACGTCGGACCGGCTGCTCATTTTACATTTCGTGCGGTGGACGGTCAAAACGACCATCCACCCACACCCTGTGGGCCGAAACCTCACTTGGAGTGGGACTTGCCCGACGAGCCTTTATGACCGCGACCACGACCCTTCGAGCGTTCGCCACCGTCGGCCGGAGCCTGGGAATCGACCGGCTTATCGAAGCGGCGGTAGCCGCGACCGCCACAGGCCTCGCACTGCTCAGTGAAAGCCTCAGCCAGCCCGGTACCGATCTTCTTGCGGGTCATTTGAACTAAGCCCAGCGATGTCACCTCAGCGACCTGGTGTCGGGTACGATCCCGGCCCAGGCATTCGGTGAGACGGCGCACGAGAAGTTCACGGTTGGTCGGCAGCACCATGTCGATGAAGTCAATGACAATGATTCCACCAATATCGCGCAATCGTAGCTGACGCACGATCTCCTCAGCCGCCTCCAAGTTGTTAGCAGTGACAGTGGCCTCAAGGTTACCCGCTGACCCGGTGAACTTTCCGGTATTGACGTCGATCACCGTCATAGCCTCGGTGCGGTCAATGACAAGGGACCCTCCCGACGGGAGGTAAACCTTGCGCTCCAAAGCCTTCGCGACCTGCTCGTCAATGCGGTACTCGGCAAAGGGGTCCTTGTCGGTGTGCTCCCAATGGATTAACCGCGACGCCATCTCCGGAGCCACGTGATCAACGTAGGCCTTAATGGTGTCGTAGGCGTCATCGGGGCCACCATTGCCGGCAATGACAAGCTCGGAGAAGTCCGCAGTGAACAAGTCGCGGATGATACGCACCGTTAAATCGGGCTCGGTGTATAGCATCAGCGGAGCTTTGCTGTTGCTGACCTTGCGCTCAATGACCTCCCACTGAACCTTAAGACGGTTAATGTCACGGACCAGGTCTTCCTCGGTGGCTCCTTCCGCGGCAGTGCGCACGATGACGGAAGCATCCGACGGGATGTTGTTCTCAACGATTTTCTTAAGGCGTTTGCGCTCCGAATCAGCCAGCTTGCGGGAAATCCCCGAAAGGTGGCCGCCAGGCGAATAGACAACAAAGCGTCCGGGTACCGAAATATGGCTAGTCAAACGGGCACCCTTGGCACCCACTGGATCCTTGGTGACCTGTACCAGAACCTGGTCGCCGGATTTTAGCACGTGCTCGATGCGCTTATCCTCGCCCTCCTTGCCATACTTGGCCCAATCAACCTCTCCGGCGTAGAGCACAGCGTTGCGACCACGGCCAATGTCAATGAAGGCGGCCTCCATCGACGGCAAGACGTTCTGCACTTTACCCAGGTAGATATTGCCGATCGAGGAGGTGGCAGAAGCGCGGTCAACGTAATGCTCAACGAGCACCCCATCTTCCAGCACCGCCAGCTGAGAGTAGTCATCAGACTGACGCACAATCATCTTGCGGTCGACCGACTCGCGACGGGCCAGGAACTCCGCGTCGGTGATGACGGCACTGCGGCGACGTCCGGCGGCACGTCCCTCCCGACGACGCTGCTTCTTAGCCTCGACACGAGTCGAACCCTCGATACCGGTGACCTCATCAGCCACCGACTGACGCGACCTCGGCTCGCGCACCTTGATGACGACGTCGCTGGGGTCGTCGTCAGAACCGCTGATGTCCTCGCCACGGCGACGACGGCGACGACGGCGACGGTGAGTGGCATCCGAGCTACTGGACTCAGAATCATTGTCAGAGCTGGTTTGTGAGTCGTCACTATCGCTCGACTCGTCCTCAGACGCACTGTCCTCGGTGTCTTCACTGCGACGACGGCGACGCCCACCGCGACGACGGCGACGACGGTTCTGGCCGTCCTCCTCGGTGTCAGCGACAGTCTCCTCCACCACATCCGTGGTGTCGTAATCAGACTTCTCGCTCTTCTTATCGGAACTGTGGCGGTCCTTGATCTCGCCCTTATCCTCCTCAACCGGGGCCACCTTGTCAGTGCTCCCGGAGGTCTCCGCAGAGTGACTACCAGCCTCGGACGGTCGAGTGGCACGACGGCGACGGCGCTTCGGTATAGCAGCCTCTCCCCCACCGATCTCAGCGGCCAAAGAGTCGAGGATGTCGCTCGCGGAGCGCTCTTCGCCTTCTTTAAATCCAAAGGGGTTAGCTAGGGCACCCTCAACCTTATGGTTACGGGCCCGGGCCTTGGCTTCAGTCAGTGCGACATTGATGGGATCGTCGTCAGCACCATCGCCCTTATTGGTCGCGGTCGTCGCCTCAGTCGTTCCCTCAATCTTTTCTGCGGATCGAGAGGAGCGACGGCGAGTGGCGCGACGACGCTGGGAGGTACCCCGCTCTGCCTCGGTGGACGGCGCGGTTTCAGAAGCACCACGACGGGTACGACGCGGCTTCTCCTGGGTCCTTGTGTCCGCGGACTCGGGCTCCTCCGGCGTCGGCTCTAGGGAGACGACCTTCGGAACATCAGTCTTAACGTCGTGCGGAGTGCTCGTCGCCTTGCGACGTCGCCCCATCGGGGGACGAGGCAGATCAGAAGCCTCCACATCGGAAGTAACAATCGAACCGCCTGATCCTGCAGCGGTAATCGCCACGGGCGCGCCCATCGTCTCGACGGGGGCCGGAGCCCCAGCGGGGCGCGACGCGGCCCGACGACGTCGAGGAGCGGGAATTCCAGCAGTGGAATTCCCGCCAGATTTCAGTGTGGTGTTGTCAGTCTCGTCGAGCACTGTGCTCTCCTTGGCCTTTCGGCACGGTCAGTGCCCACCCGGGTCACGGCCCTGCAGGAGTTCTCCCACGGACGTATGCACACGCCTCGCGCTGTACTGACGGCGTCGTTCCCCGGCATGGGGCAAAAGCTTGCGGTGAGCCCTCGAGTCCCCCGCGGTCGCCTCTCGGCGTCGCGGTATGAACCGTCGAGTGGGGTGGCACCCCGTTCACCTATGCTCCAGTATGTCACGTCCCCTGCCGCGATGCCAGATTTCACACACTCGCTGGCTGCTCACCACACTGTCACGGCAGCACCGGTGAACGGGTCTGCCAGTGCGGTCGACACCCCGCTGGCATCCTCGTTACAAGCCCCTTGGGCCAGCCGCGTCACTCGCGCCGCATCGACTGCCGGACACCTTGTGGCCAAGGCTCGCAGTACATCATCAGGCCGAACTAACGGCGTGACGTGGCGCAGCATAAGACGCACACATCCGTTGGCGACATCTAGACCGATAAGAGCGGCACGGACATCGAAAGTACGCATACCTGACTTCGTCATCCGTTGCACGTCGACGGTTTCGGCAGTCATAACAGCCTCCACCGCCTCCGCTAGCCCCGGCACGTCACCAGCAGGTTCAATCAACCAAGCAGACGCTGTCAACAACTCGGTGAAAGGAGTGCGGTCTGTCTCGACGACCTCCAACACCTCCATTCCCGGTGGCATCTCGCGACCTAAGACCATCAGAACCTTCTGCGGATCGCACACCTCGGCCAGCGCCACTTCGAGGTACTCTGCCTCAGAAGCTGCCCCGGTAGCTGCCGCGTTGGCATAGGAGATACGCGGGTGCGGGCTAAATCCTGACGAATACGCCATCGGGATATGTGCCCGGTTGAGAGCCCGCTCAAAGGCACGAGCGAAGTCACGGTGGGAGGTGAATCTGGCAGTACCCCGCTTGGCGTACCGCATCCTGAGCCGCTGCTGCGGCGGGGCCTGCTGCTCTGGCTGTTGCTGCGCGCGCTTCGACATCGTCACGCCTCCTTCGACGGTGCGAGATCAGGCACCACCGGCGTCAGCGGGATCAGCGGATGTCCCGACGGTCCTACCTGAATCTCGGTGCCCATCTGCGGGCAAACCCCGCAGTCATAGCAGGGATTCCAGCGACAGTCGTTGACGGCCTCGCCGTCCAGAGCATCCTGCCAGTCGTCCCATAGCCAGTCACGATCAAGCCCAGAATCCAAGTGATCCCAGGGCAGTACCTCCTCGTAGTCGCGCTCACGGGTAGTAAACCAACCCAGTGAGACGCCTAGCGGCTCAAGTTCCCGCTCGCAGCAGGCAACCCAGCGATCGTAAGAGAAGTACTCATTCCAGCCGTCAAAAACTCCCCCGTCGCGCCACACAGCCTCAATGACGTTGCCAACACGGCGGTCACCGCGCGAAAGCAACCCCTCAATGATTCCTGGGCGTCCGTCGTGGTAGCGCATGCCTATCGACCGACCAAACTGACGATCGGCGCGGATGGAATCGCGCAGCACCGACAAACGATGATCAACCTCGTCAGCAGAGGCTTGAGCAGCCCACTGGAACGGAGTGTGAGGCTTGGGCACGAACCCACCAATGGAGATCGTGCAGCGAATATCTTTGCGCCCGGCAGCGGCTCGACCAGTCGCAATGACGTGGGACGCCATGTCGTAAATCCCCAACACGTCCTCGTCAGTCTCCGTGGGCAGACCGCACATGAAATACAGCTTGACCTGACGCCACCCGTTTCCGAAGGCCGTAGCAACTGTACGAATGAGATCTTCCTCGGTCACCTGCTTATTGATAACCCGACGCATTCGCTCCGATCCGCCTTCAGGAGCGAAGGTCAGACCGGAACGACGACCGTTACGGCTCAACTCGTTTGCTAGGTCGATATTGAAAGTATCGACACGGGTGCTTGGCAGGGACAGGGAAACGTTCGTCCCTTCATACCGATCAGCTAGCCCCTTGGTGATGTCGGAAATCTCCGAGTGGTCGGCGCTAGACAGACTCAACAGCCCGACTTCTTCCAGGCCGGTAGCCTGCAGTCCGCCATCGACCATCTGGGCGATGGCGTCGATCGACCGCTCTCGCACCGGACGGGTGATTATACCCGCCTGACAGAACCGACAACCACGGGTACAACCCCGGAAGATTTCCACCGAATAACGCTCATGGACAGTTTCAGCCACCGGCACGATGGGACGTTTCGGATACTGCCACTCGTCGAGATCCATGACGGTGTGCTTGGAAACGGTATAAGGAGCCTCTAGACGATTTGGGGCGACCTTGCCAATAGTCCCGTCGTCGAGGTACTCGACGTCATAAAAGGACGGCACGTAGATCCCACCTGTTGCGGCAAGCCTCACAAGCAGGCCTTCACGACCCCCAGGGCAACCCTCTTTCTTCCAGTCTCGGATGATCTCGGAAATCTCCAAACAAGCCTCTTCACCGTCACCGAGAACAGCAGCATCGATGAAATCAGCTACCGGCTCGGGGTTAAACGCGGCGTGACCACCAATAAGGACGATGGGGTCGGTGTCGGTGCGGTCAGCTTGACGAACAGGGATACCGGCCAGGTCAATGGCGTTGAGCATGTTGGTGTAGCCCAATTCCGTAGAGAGGGAGACCGACATGATGTCGAAATCGCGAACTGGCCGGTGTCCGTCGAGAGTGAACTGGGGGATCCCGGCCGCCCTCATTTGCTTCTCCATATCCGGCCACACCGAATAGGTGCGCTCAGCCAAGATCCAATCACGCTCATTGAGCACCTCGTAGAGGATGGCCACGCCCTGGTTAGGCTGGCCAACCTCATACGCATCGGGATACATCAAGACCCAGCGGACATCAACGTCCTGCCATTCCTTGACGATGCTGTTGTACTCCCCGCCCACATACTGGATGGGCTTATTAACTCGGGACAGCAGCGGTTCAATCCGTCCAAGAAGATCCTGGGTATTCACGAACGGCCATGCTAGGTGGTCAGAGCCAGATCATGGAATCACACATCACACCAGGTGGGGGAACCAGAGGCCGATCTCGCGCTCAGCGGATTCGAGACAATCGGAGGCATGGACAAGGTTATGGTTCTTCTCCGTGCCGAAATCGCCGCGGATTGTTCCAGGCAGAGCCTCAGCGCAGTCCGTTGTCCCGTTCATAGCACGGACAACCGAGATAGCCCTGCGCCCTTCAAGCACCATGGCGACGAGCGGACCCGAGGTAATGAACTCCTCCAACGCCGCGTAATAGTCCCGGCCCACATGCTCGGCATAGTGCTTACGGGCAATCTTAGTGTCGATCGTGCTCAGTTCCATCGCCCGCACGGTCAAACCTTTGGCCTCATACCTACCGATGATCTCACCCATAAGACGGCGCTTCACGGCATCCGGCTTTAACAGGACCAAGGTGCGTTCCTCGTCACTCATGAGCCCCAACATATCGCAGCCAGGATCGACACCTCACCACACCTCGGGGCTTCCGTCGATACGCTTTCCTAGCACCATAATTGATACCCAGATGGCCGCGAAGATGATCCCGACGACGTACATCATCGGGGTGGCCAATCCGAGCAGAATGCCAAAGATTTGGAGAGTCCAGGACAACAGGTACCCCCACGTGCGTGGCACACCAATGGCGCACACAATCGAGACAACCATGCCGACACACCCCAGGATGATCGACGTGACCACGCTGACCCCAGACACAAGGATCATTCCCGGGATGGCCAGTCCGAAGACAATAACCTCAAAGGCCAGGAAGCTCACCACAACCTTCGTCATCGGGTTACCGGCAGGAAGAATGAGGATTCCACCCTTCCCCGCCCCGGGATGCGCGACCAACGTCACCAGCCCCCGTCGTCGCTCATATCATCGTCAGGCAATGGCTCGAGCTGATGCCCCTCCATGGCTTTGACCTGATCCTCAGATAGATCCGGGGTCTCAACAATGGCGGTCTGTGGAGCATCCAGCATGGTGCCATCCGGGCGAAGGATGGCTCGAGCCCGACCCGCCAAAACCACCGATCCGGCAATAAGAACCCCAGCCCCAGGACCACAGGAATCCGCGATGCGGAAAGCTTCCTCGAGCGCTTCGGGGACGTCAGTAACGCGGGTGAGATGATCAGAATCCCAATGGGCTGACGCCTTGTCAGCTAGCTCGTCAACGCTCAGAGCGCGCGGAAGATCTGGCATTGAGGTGACGACAAGGTAGCTCACCGCATCCGAAAGCACCGCCAGCACACCGTCGACGTCTTTGTCCGCCATCGCTGCCACAACGGCGATTAAGGGCTCAACCTCGAACGACTCGCGCACTCCCGCCATAGCGGAGGCGGCGCCGTGCGGATTGTGGAAGGTATCGAGGATAACTAGCGGAGAACGTCGCACTACTTCAAGGCGAGCCGGAGCCTGCACAGCTGCCAGCCCCTGCTCAATAATTGCGGGCTTAAGCGGCCCAGTGAGAGCTTCCACAGCTGCCACCGCCTGAGCAGCATTGTGGGCCATATGCTCGCCAAAAACCGGCAAGAACAACTCTCCTAGAGGCCCAGATGCCGTCTGGATGCGAAGGACTTGACCCCCGATGGCGCTACGTCGATCCAATAAACCCCAGTCTGGGCCCTCCAACAAGGGCTTGACGCCGGCATCGGCACACTGAGCTAACAACACCGGAGCAGCTTCCGCCTCCTGACCAGCAATGACGGGGGTGCACCCAGGCTTAATAATCCCGGCCTTCTCGGCAGCGATCTTGTCGAGACTATCGCCGAGAATATGCATATGGTCCATGGCAACGGGGGTAACAACAGCGATGTTCGCATCAGCGACATTGGTCGCGTCCCAGCGTCCCCCTAAGCCCACCTCAACGACGGCGACGTCCACCGGCGCATCGGCGAAGGCGGCGAAGGCCATCGCTGTCATCACCTCAAAGAAGGTCATCTCGATGCCATCGATGTGCTGAGCGTCAACCAGGCCCACCATGGGCTCAACTTGACGCCACGTCTCGTCAAAGAGATCGTGGCTGACGGGACGACCATCGATGCAGATGCGCTCAGTGACGTCCACCAGGTGCGGGGAGCAGTATCGACCTACCCGCAGACCAGCCGACCGCAGCAAAGAATCAACCATGATCGCCGTCGATCCCTTGCCGTTAGTACCGGCAATCTGGATGACGGGACAGGCCTGCTGTGGGTTACCGAGCAGGTCGAGGACGGCTCGCTCCCGATCCAAACCGGGGCCGATGCGATGCTCCGGCCAGCGAGCCGTCAACTCAGCGACAAGCTGATTATGGCTGCTCAATAGATGACCTCACCATCACGGCGACGTTGACGCAGGTTCTCCAATGCTTCTGCAAGAATCGCAGCGGCCTCGGCCTCGCTGCGACGCTCTTTTACGTAGGCCAGATGGGTCTTGTAAGGCACGATCTTGGGCGGGGCGGGCGGATTCGCCTGGTCGCGGTTAGCCGGCAGACCGCACCTAGGGCATTCCCAGGTGTCGGGGATCTCGGCCTCGGCGGCAAAGGCCGGACGGATCACGTGGTGGTTGGCGCAGAAGTACGAAACGTACTCGCGAGGAGCGGCCTCGCCGCGCTCTGCCTCTCCCATGGGGCCGGCACCGACACGACTTCCACGGATGGCACTTCCACCGGACATTCGTTCACTCTCCTCGAGGGGTCACAAAGCTGCCTGAGGGCAGCACTTTTTAGGGGTTGGGAAGGTCACCGCCTTCCCCTTGCGCTCCGGCGCGGCAGACGGCCGCCTAATTCCGGCTCAGGAATGGCTGTAGAGCACCAGTAGGACGATGATGGAAGCCAGCCACAGCAGGCCCATAACAATCGTCAGGCGGTCTAGATTTCGTTCAGCCATAGAAGTTCCGCCCATGGAGGTCGACACGCCTCCACCGAAGAGGTCTGACAGGCCGCCGCCCTTGCTCTTATGGAGGAGGACGAAGAGGGTAAGGATGACGCTGAGCACACACAGGATGATGGACATCGTCAGTACGGGCCAGGTCATAAGGGGAGCCGAAATCACGTCGTACAGGGTAACCCACGTACCGCCACTTCCCCACATTGGATCCTCGAAATATGCGTGAATCGCGCTCGTAAATCAGAGGTTGAACGGGAACGGTCCCCGCACCATCAGGTGCGGGGACCGTCTCGGAACTGCCTGATCAGGCCTCGTAGAAAGTTACGATCTTGGAGAAATCGCCAGCTTTGAGCGAGGCTCCGCCAACGAGAGCGCCGTCGACGTCCGGCTTGGCCATGATCTCAGCGACGTTGGCCGGTTTAACCGAACCACCGTACTGAATGCGCACCGCCTCGGCGGTCGGGGCGTCGTAAAGCTCCTTGACGGCCTCGCGGATGGCCTGGCAGACCTCCTGGGCATCGTCAGCGGTGGCAGTCTCGCCAGTGCCGATGGCCCAGATGGGCTCGTAGGCGATGACAAGCTTGGCGACCTGTTCGGCAGGAATGCCGTCAAGGTCGGCTTTGATCTGGCCAACGGTATGCTCGACGTGCTTGCCAGCCTTGCGAACCTCGAGGGCCTCACCACAGCAGATGATTGGGGTCATTCCATTTTCGATGACCTTCTTAGCCTTGGCATTGACCAGTTCGTCGGACTCGTTGTGGTACTCGCGACGCTCGGAGTGGCCAACGACGACATAGCGGCAACCCAGCTTCGACAGCATGGCGCCGGACACCTCGCCGGTGTAGGCGCCATCGTCGTGAGCCGAAATATCCTGGGCACCGTAGGCGATCGGCAACTTGTCACCATCAATGATGATGGCGACAGGACGGATATCAGTGAACGGCGGGATGACGACGGCCTCTGACTTGGAGGAGTCGTATCCCGCGGCCTTGAGGGCCTCACCGAGATCCTGGACGAGGGAGGTAGCGGCAACGTGGTCGAGGTTCATCTTCCAGTTGCCGGCCATGATCGGGGTACGGGACATCAGTTGTTCTCCTTGAGTACTGCGATTCCGGGTAGCTCCTTGCCCTCCATAAGCTCGAGGGAGGCGCCACCACCGGTAGAAATATGACCGAACTGATCGTCGGCGAAACCGAGGGTACGCACGGCGGAGGCGGAGTCTCCCCCGCCGACCACCGAAAGGCCGTCAACCTCGGTAAGAGCCTGGGCGACGGCCTTGGTGCCGAGCTCGAGGCCCTTGATCTCGAAAACGCCCATTGGTCCGTTCCAGAACACTGACTTGGCACCCTTGATCGCGTTGGCGTAAGCCTTCTCGGTCTCCGGACCGATGTCTACTGCCATCTTGTCGGAAGGAATCTCGTCAGCGGGCACGACGTCGATCTGACCGACAGTGCGGGCCTCGAAATCGATGTCGGAGACCACTCGCACGTCTACGGGAAGCAGGATCTGCTTGCCTGCAGCCTTGGCCTGTTCGAGATACTTCGTGCACGCGTCGATCGAATCTTCGTCAAGTAGGGAGTCACCGACCTCGAGACCCTTCGCCTTGAGGAAGGTGTACGCCATACCGCCACCAATAACGAGAGTGTCAGCGGCCTTGAGCAGGTTATCGATGACGGCAAGCTTGTCGGCGACCTTGGCACCACCGAGGACGACGACGAACGGCCGCTTCGGATCGGCGGTCAGGCCTTCGAGGACCTCTACCTCCTTGGCAACGAGGGAGCCAGCAGCGCTCGGCAGCAGCTTGGCAACGTCGTAGACGGAAGCCTGCTTGCGGTGCACAACGCCGAAGCCGTTGGAGACGTAAAACTCACCAAACGAGGCGTATTTCTGAGCGAGCTCAGCGCGCTCGGCCTCGTCCTTACTGGTCTCGCCCTTCTCGAAGCGGACGTTTTCGACCAAGGCGATCTCGCCATCAGCCAGCGACTCAGAGGTTTTAGTGGCGGAGGGACCAACAACGTCCCCAGCAAGCTTGACGTCAAGGTTCATAAGCTCACCGAGGCGCTTGGCAACTGGCGCCAGCGAGTACTTGGGATCGACGGCACCCTTGGGACGACCGAGGTGCGCGAGCACGGTGGTGCGAGCGCCAGCCTCATGCAGCTGGGTCAAAGTAGGCAGGGCAGCCTTAATACGGCCGTCGTCGGTGATCTTGTCCCCGTCGAGCGGGACATTGAAGTCGCAGCGAATGACGACGCGCTTACCGCGCAAGTCTCCGAGATCCTCAACAGATTTCATGTGGAAGCCCTTTCTTGAAGTGGTAGTCGTGAACGATGTTTCGCGAGCGTCGCGGCCCGGGTATAGATGACGGCCCCGCGCCCGCATGGGCACGGGGCCGTCATCAGCTCACGATGGTGAGATCAGGCAAGCTTGCTGGCGACGAGCTTGGTGAGGTCAACCAGACGGTTGGAGTAGCCCCACTCGTTGTCGTACCAGGAGAGGACCTTAACAAGGTTTCCGATGACCTTGGTCTCGGTAGCATCGAAGATCGAGGAGTGCGGGTCGCCCTCGATGTCCTTCGACACGATCGGGTCCTCGGTGTAGGCCAGGATGCCCTTGAGCGGACCCTCGGCAGCCTTCTTAACGGCGGCCTGAACCTCCTCAACGGTGGTCTCCTTAGAGGTCTGGAAGGTCAGGTCAGTCAGAGAGCCGGTCGGGGTCGGAACGCGGACGGCAAGGCCGTCGAACTTGCCCTTGAGCTCCGGGAGGACCAGGGCCACAGCCTGAGCGGCACCGGTCTTGGTGGGGATCATGTTGAGGGCAGCGGCGCGGGCACGACGCAGATCCTTGTGAGGAGCATCCTGCAGACGCTGATCACCGGTGTAGGCGTGGACGGTAGTCATGATGCCGCGCTCGATACCGAAGGCGTCATTGAGGACTTTGGCAAGCGGAGCGAGGCAGTTGGTGGTGCAAGAAGCGTTCGAGATGATGTTGTGCTTCGCGTTGTCGTAGTCGCCATCGTTGACGCCCATGACGAAGGTGCCGTCGACGTTCTTGCCGGGAGCGGAGATGATGACCTTCTTGGCGCCGGCCTCAAAGTGGGCCTTGGCCTTCTCGCCATCAGTGAAGAGTCCAGTGGACTCGACGACGATTTCGGCGCCGAGCTCCTTCCAGGGCAGGTCAGCGGGGTTGCGCTCGGCGAGAACCTTGATGGTCTTGCCGTCAACGGTGATGGAGTCATCGTCGTAGCTGACCTCACCGGAGAAACGACCCATGATCGAGTCGTACTTCAGGAGGTGGGCCAGCGTCTTGGTGTCGGTGAGGTCGTTGACAGCGACCACCTCGAGGTCGGCGCCCTGCTCAGCAAGGGCGCGGAAGAAGTTACGGCCAATGCGGCCAAAACCGTTGATACCAACCTTGACGGTCATTAAGGGATCTCCTCCAAATGAGGTTTGTGCGTTCAGCACTCGGACATCTCTAAGCATAGCGACTAAGGGCAATGGACAAACCCTAGGGCCCATTACTAAGCCAATGCCACGGGCGAACGATCACCAGCACCGATCAGGTCATCGCACGAATGATCACAAGGTTGCACGAATACCTTCCCACGTGGGAATAGAGCCAGGCTTACGTTTACCCTGTAACCGCGCTGTAATGGCCGTCAGCCACGATCATCACGCATCTCGACAGGAAGGCTCTCCAACGTGGTGGGCTCGCCGTTGCTTCGGGCCGTCTTGTCCGCTAGAGCCAACAGGCGACGAATCCGACCAGCAATAGCATCCTTCGTCAACGGAGGCTCGTGCACCTTGCCCAATTCCTCCAAGCTGGCATTTCGATGCTCGAGTCGAAGTCGGCCAGCTGCTCTCAGATGGTCCGGAACGGAATCTCCGAGAATTTCTAGGGCTCGTTCCACCCGGGCACTAGCGGTAACAGCGGCTCGCGCAGAGCGACGCAAGTTAGCGTCGTCGAAATTAGCCAACCGATTGGCAGATGCTCGCACCTCCCGACGCAACCGACGATCTTCCCAAGCCAGCACAGATTCGTGTGCTCCCATGCGGGTAAGCATCGCCGAGATAGCGTCACCATCGCGTATCGTCACCCGATCGACGTGACGAGACTCACGTTGCTTCGCGGTGATGTCCAGACGCCGAGCAGCCCCGACGAGGGCCATGGCGGCCTCCTCACCGGGAGCGGTAATTTCCATCGCCATGGAGCGCCCCGGCTCGGTAAGCGATCCGCGGGCCAGGAAAGCTCCGCGCCACGCAGCGGCCTGGCAGCATCGTCCGCCACCCACAATAGGAACCGGAAGGCCCCGCACTGGACGCCCACGACGATCAAGCAGTCCGGTCAGACGAGCCAAATCAGCACCCCCGCGCACCATTCTTATGAGGTAGCGAGTGTTGCTGTGGAGCCCAGCGCCATTGACGACCACGAGATCAGTGTCAAAACCGAAGACTTCCTGAATGGACTGACGCAGTCGTCGCGCAGCTCCCCCCGTGTCGACTTCTGCCTCGATCGTAAGATGGCGATGCTGCACCAGATGGATGCCGCCAGCGAATCGTAGGGTGGCCGCGATCTCGGATCGGCGGCAGCACAGTTTCTGCACCGGCACTGTCGCAAGCTCGTTTTTCACCTGCAGGGTGAGCGCCATGTGGGTCTAGCCTCCGGAAGGGGTAACGGGAATAACAAGGTGATCTTAGGCGACGGTCAACGGGGCTGAACCCCCATGATGTTGGCATAGGCCGACGCCAGTCTCAGTGGATCGTGCCGGGCCGAGCCGTCACGCATAGCCAGATCGTCAACGACGATTTCAGCACCGAGATTGCGAGCAAACGATTCCAGATGAGGGTCCTGACCGGCAAACCCACGATCAACGAGAACGACGTCAAAGCGCATCCGTGGCTCATGCTCGGCGATAACCTCCAAATGCCGCGCTGGGCTAAACCCATCAGTTTCGTCAGCACCGGAGACATTAAGCGTGAGGATTTTTCGCGCCTTCGACTCCAGAATCGCGTCGACGATCTGCGGCACTAGCAGGTGGGGCATGACGGATGTGAACCACGACCCGGGACCGAGCACAAGGTTGTCAGACGCGTGAATCGCCTCCAGCACCTGGGGACACGCATCTGGCTCGGAAGGTTCTAGCCCCACCTTAAGGACCTCTGCCCGAGTCTTCGCGATGGTAGCTTGCCCAGTGAGGGTGTACTCCTCATCAGGCCGATTGGGGTCAAGACCAACGACTTGAGCACTGATGTCCAGTGGGGTGAGGGACATCGGCAGGACGCGTCCGCGAACGTCAAGAAGCTGACCCACCATGTCGAGCCCGGAAACCGGGTCGCCAAGTTCTTGCCATAGTCCGGCGATCAGGAGGTTGCCAATGGCGTGACCGGCGAGTTCGCCAGTTCCATTAAATCGAGCTTGCAGAACCTCAGCCCAAGTACGTCCTAAGCGGTCATCGGCACATAGAGCGGCCAAGGCGCGGCGGAGATCGCCGGGGGGCAGAATGTCGAACTCGTCGCGCAACCGACCTGAGGACCCACCGTTATCAGCAACGGTGACAACGGCGGTCAGCTGGTCAGTAAGACGGCGCAGTGCTCGCAGGGACACAGCCAGCCCATGTCCGCCGCCAAAGGCCGTAACGACCGGCAGCTTGGAGGGGGTTGACACCATCGTCATTCCTTCCCGAGGTCTCGGTGCAGGACGGCGGTACGGTGCCCCCGAGCTGCTAACCGAGTGGACAGCTCCTCGGAGATGGCGGTACTGCGATGCTTTCCGCCTGTGCAACCAACGGCCACCGTGACCTGCTTCTTGCCCTCCCGAAGATACCCCGGAGCCATGCCACCCAGGAGTTGTTCAACACGGTCAATGAACTCTGTGGCACCAGCTTGGGCCATCACATAGGAGGCAACGTCAGAAGACAGACCGGTCTTGGGACGCAGCTCAGGGACCCAATAAGGGTTTGGCAAGAAGCGGACGTCAAAGACGAGGTCAGCATCGATCGGGACCCCACGCTTAAACCCGAAGGACATCACCTGGAATGCCAGCCCTTCGTCAATCCCCTCAGCAAAGGCATGGTCGATGCGTTGGGCTAGCTGGCGGGCAGTGATCGACGTGGTGTCGATGACGAGATCAGCCTCGGCTCGCAGGTCGGACAGCATCCGCCGCTCAAGGGCAACGGCGTCGAGCAGATGACCACCTTGTTGCAGCGGCAGCGGACGACGGCTGGACTCCTGGCGGCGCACAATTGTCTCATCGGACGCTTCCAAGAAGACGATGGCAGGGTCGATGCCGCGCTCGTCGAGCGCATTGACGGCCACCCCTAGGGCGTCAAACATGATGCGGCTACGCACATCGAGAACCACCGCTAGGCGATCAATGTTATTGGCGGCAATTTCGTCAACGAGGGCCCCCAACATAGCGGGCGGAAGATTATCGACGACGTACCAGCCAAGGTCCTCCACAGCGTGAGCTGCGGTACGACGCCCAGCACCAGAAATGCCGGTGATAATGACAACTCGTGGGGTCTTCGTCGTCTGCTCGGTGCTCACAGCTCAAGGGTAGTGCCGTTATCTCCCTGCGTCTGGGCCGTTGGCGTCAACAACCTCGCCAGTAGCGGTGTTGATGGCCTCGGCTGGTTTGTCCTGGGACAAAGCTGCGACAACTTCGCCAGCGAGTTTCGGGCCAAAGCCTGGCACCTCGACAATGTCGTCAACGGTGGCCTTGCGTAGCGACCGTACCGATCCAAAGTGGGAGACGAGCGCTTTGCGCCGGGTCTCTCCCAGCCCCGACACACCGTCGAGAACGGACTCCACCATGGCCTTGGAACGCTTAGACCGGTGAAAGGTAATAGCGAAACGGTGAGCCTCATCACGCAGACGCTGAAGCAGGTAGAGTCCTTCGGAAGTTCGCGGCAAAATGACCGGCCATTCCTCGTCAGGAAGCCACACCTCCTCCAGGCGCTTGGCCAGGCCACACAACGCGATTTCGTCCTCCAGGCCGAACTCTTCAAGCACCTGCTGGGCGGCATGCACCTGAGGCGCACCACCATCGACGACGATGAGGTGCGGGGCGTAGGCGAATTTCCGAGGGGATCCGGTAGTCGGATCGATAAGGGAGCCAACGTCGCCGTCAGGAGTTTGAGCAGCGGCCATGGCATCACGGTCCTCGATGAGGCGACGCAGTCGACGAGAAAGCACCTCGTGCATAGCGGCGAAGTCGTCGGACCCCTCAAATCCCTTGATGCTGAAACGACGGTACTCAGACTTGCGGGGCATACCGTCTTCGAAGACCACCATCGACCCAACGACATTGGTGCCCTGGATATGGGAAATGTCGTAGGACTCCATCCGTAGCGGGGCGCGGTCCAAGCCGAGTGACTCCTGAATTTCTTCCAGAGCGCGAGTACGGGTAGCAAGGTCAGAGGCCCGCTTGAGCTTGTGCTGGGCAAGAGTTTCCTGGGCATTGCGAGTGACGGTGTCCATGAGAGTCGCTTTGTCACCACGGCGCGGGACACGAATCTCGACGTGGGAGCCGCGTTCGGAGCTGAGAATCGTCGACATGACGTCGGGGTTCGTAGGCTCGGCGGAGACGAGCACCAGTGGCGGAACAGCATTGCCGTGCCCATCGTCGCGGACCTGACCGTCACTGGCATTGACGCCGTACAACTGAGTTAGGAAGGTTTCCATGAGCTCGGCCTCGTCGGCATCGTCAGCACGATCAGCGACCCAACCGCGTTCACCACGGATGCGGCCACCTCGGACATGGAAAATCTTGACGCCGACCTCGAGCGGATCGAGCGCCATGGAGATGACGTCCGCGTCAGTACCATCACCAAGTACGACAGCGTTGCGCTCCAAAGTTTTGGATAAAGCGCCCAAGGAATCCCGGATCACCGCAGCGCGTTCAAATTCAAGGTTCTCAGAGGCCTCCGCCATCTGGGATTCAAGCCGCTTGACAATTTTCGTCGTCCGCCCGGCCATGAAATCACAGAACTCGTCAGCGATCTCGCGATGAGCCTCGGATGTGATCCGTTCAACGCAGGGAGCCGAACACTTACCGATATATCCGAGTAGGCAGGGACGTCCCTGGTTCTTCGCGCGGTTGAAAACTCCCGTCGAGCAAGAGCGCATCGGGAATACACGCAACAGGGTCTCGACGGTGTCGCGAATCGCCCAGGCCTGGCCAAAAGGTCCGTAATAACGCCACCCCTTGTGGTGCGCACCGCGCCCGACGAAGACGCGTGGATACTCATCGGTCCAGGTAAAACACAGCCACGGATAAGACTTGTCGTCGCGGTACATAACATTGAACCGCGGGTCGAATTCTTTGATCCAGGTGTATTCGAGCTGTAGGGACTCGACTTCGTTCTGAACTACCGTCCACTGCACGTGCGCTGCCGTCGTCACCATCCGCTGGGTGCGCGGGTGGAGAGCCGAGATGTCCTGGAAATAGGAATTCAATCGGTTGCGCAGGTTCTTAGCCTTGCCGACATAGATGACCTGGCCATGCGCATCACTGAATCGATAGACACCTGGCTGGGTAGGAATCGTGCCCGGAGCGGGACGGTAGCTGGACGGATCGGCCATGGGGTGAACTCTATGCGCAAGTAGCGAAATATCACTTCCCACTCACACCACGGACGTGACTTTAGGGAGCGGCACTGCCGTTGATGCCGCTCAACCGTCCCGCCGACGATCACAGGCACAAAGCCGACCGAGCGGGGCGGAGCCGGCAAACGTTGCTTGACGCCCTCGCGACCCACGACCATACCAAAGCGCTCACCCGGGCCACTGTTCACGTGCCAGGGAGCAGGGCGATACATTCGTCTCTCGGTGATGTCGTCGCGTCACAAACCTGCACGGTTGTCTTTCTTGTCCTTCGCAATCCCCCCTCAATAAACGTTTGACGCGGATACCACCGATGAGCGCGACGATCCCTGTGAGTATGAAACCGACTGCGAAAAGGCCAAGATTTGGATCAGATACAAGGGCCAGAAGCGCCAGCATCGTCGATATAACGGTCAGAACGAGGACGATGATCTCCAGGCGCTTTTCGGCTGCCTTCTCCAGCTGCTCTCGGCGGCGCTCCTGCTCCTTTCTGGCCTTGTCCATCGCAACATTGTCGATACGTCGGTGCACCTCGACAACTCGCACCAAGGATTCCTGTTCGTCCCGCAATTCCGTAAGCAAGACGGGAGTGCCAAGAACTTTCTGAAACTCGTTCAAGACGAGGGTTGCCTCACGACGCCCGGAAACCTCGGTGAATCACAGCCCATTAAGAAAAGCGGCCACCGAACGCTCACGATCGAGTAGCCTGTCTAACTCCTCATCGCCCCAATGGCCCTTCCCCACCAAGACGCGCGCCTCACTTTCGGCACTGCGATCAAGGTAGGTGCGTTGCCGTAGGCACAGAATCACGATGTCGAGCATTCTACTGTGACACAGCAGGCACAGGGCTCCAGCATGCTTGCGGTTACTCTCTTCGAGCAGCACCGGCTGGGTCATGACTGCCATGCCGGCTTCCTCGATCCTTACCCACGTCGCATCAAGGCAGAACATCCCGTCGTTCGCAGCATCACTCGTGTCACTAGGTGGAACTCCTCGGTAAATTCCGATCCCACCAGTTGCTAGGTGATACAGCCAGGCCTGCGCCGGAGTCCACGCCTTGTGGTGTCCGAAATAGGACGGGTGCCGCAAGTCCTGAGGATCCACTTCTGCGAAGGTCATGACGAAGATTCGGTTGCAATTAAGAGAGGGCGCCCCGCCAGCACCACAACCACGATCACGCGAACTGGCCTTCCCGCGGCCGCACCCAGCGTTGCCTTGGGAGAAGCCTCCCCATGAGTACAAACATCTTCCTAGACCGATGTCGCTCAGAAGACCAGATAAATACCTCGCACCGTCTCCTCCGGGGCGCTTCAGCCATGCGGCAGCCGTTTCGACCGCGGCGTCTGTGACGTCATCAAGCCGAAAATGCAGAACGGCGTAGTGGAATGCTTCACCACCCGCGACAGCCCCGAGACTATCCTCGTATTCCCGACGCTCAGCACCCAGGTAACTCAGACCTTCGGGAATGTTAAGAATAGACCCTTTATGCGATTTCCGCCTTTCCGCAACCTTCGCGCGAATAGCATCTTCCCTCGTTGCATCATAAACGGCGTGACGATACATCCTAACCGCGTCCCGAATCCTCCTCGAAAAATAGTATTTGTGAGGTTCATATGCTTGGTCTCGGGAAGATTGCAGTATATCTTCACTGCTCGAAACGAGAGAATCGAGAAGCTCCGCCGGCCCGACAGTCTTCGATGCCATATTCTCAATGGGCTCGGTGACCCATTCCGGCCGATAGGGAACGACGACAGAGAAAGTCACTTTCCGCCACGTTTTTGAGACATTCCTTGCCGAATCATCGACTACCTCGATCGTCATCGAATACAACCTCCAACGCTCACCAATTCTCGTCACTCCTAGCCACGACGAGGTGCCTTCTCAGCTAACGCGGTTAGGGTAGTGGGAAAGGGTCGCCTACAGCCAACCCCGACATCCGAGGTAACGCCGATGCCGGGATGCCGCCTTTCAGCGGGACTCGCCGGTAGGCTGGAACTGTGCATCTTCTCCTCATCCGCCACGGCCAGTCCGAGAACAATGCCTTCGCTACGCAGTCTGTCGAGACTTACCAGCAGGGTCGCAAGCCTGACCCGGAGCTCACCGAGCTTGGACGACGTCAAGCTCAGGCCCTAGGGAAGTGGATCGGATCGGTCTCTCCTCGGCCAACGAAGCTGTATGCCTCCCCCATGATGCGTACCATCCAGACGGCTGACCCGGTCGCTGAGGCCCTTGATCTTCCTATCATCATCAATGACCTCATCTTCGAGCGTCCAGGTCCAGTTCAGATCGTTGACGGCGTCGAAACCGGTCATCCAGGATCGCCGCGATCAGCTTTGTCGGCCATCACAGACCGTGCTGTTTTCCCCGAGTCCATCACCGAGGAAGGGTGGCGCGAAGCTCGCATCGAGACCGCCTCCGAGGCTGCTGACCGCGCCGGCAGAATCGCCAAGTGGATCCGCGATACCCACAATGATGACGAGTGCATCGCGATCGTCGCTCACGGCGCGATCGGATCCATGATGTTGCTGCATCTCATCGCCCCACAACTTGCCGCTGGTCTGCGAAACCACTCCATCGGCAGCGAACCGCACTGGATCGGGCTTCAGAACACCGCCACCTCGATGATCGAGTTGCACCCGGACGGGTACGAAGTTCATTGGATCAATCGCGTGGATCACCTTATCGAAGCCGGTATGGTTCACGGCGCCGTCGCCGCATCCACCGGCAACCCCGGTACCCGCTGAGCACGAAGGAGAGAAATGTCCCCCACCCGACGCGAGGTCCTGCGCACCGTTGGAAGTGTCACTGCCTTGGCCGCTACCAGCGCAGTCGCCGGATGCAACACCTTCCAGAACTCCAATGACGTTCACACCGGTCCAGCTACCGTCAAAGCAGCTGATGTCCCGGTCGGTGGAGGCGTCGTCATCGATGGCACCAACTTCGTCGTCACCCAACCCACCAAGGGAACCTTTAAGGGATTTGTGCGGGTGTGTCCGCACGCTGGCTGTCAGGTCGACGAGGTCCATGACGGGGCGATCCTGTGCCCTTGCCACGGATCGAAGTTCGCTATAACCGACGGTCACGTCACCCAGGGCCCGGCTACCTCCGGTCTGGGTAAGGCCACGGTCACGCAGAAGGGCGAAACTCTCACTATCAGCGGTTCCTAACGCCTGACCCTTTCTCAACGCGACTTCTTGCGTGGGCTCGTGGTCTTTTTTGCCTTCCTCCTGGCGGTGGTTTTCCTTTTCCCGGCGTCCGCTGGCGCTTCGACGAGCGCCGGTTCGTCCCCGACTGCTACCTCGTGCCCAGCCAGGATCTCCGAAAGATACTGGCCGGTGTAGGACCCCTCGACGGCGGCAACCTGCTCTGGAGTGCCCTCGGCGACAACGGTTCCGCCGCCATTTCCTCCCTCGGGCCCCATGTCGATGATCCAATCGGCGGTTTTGATGACATCCAGATTGTGCTCAATGACGAAGACCGAGTTGCCTTGATCGACAAGACGTTGCAACACCAGCAGCAGCTTGCGGATGTCCTCGAAGTGCAGGCCGGTGGTGGGCTCGTCAAGGACATACAGGGTCCTACCCGTGGAACGTTTCTGCAACTCGGAGGCCAGCTTGATGCGCTGGGCCTCCCCACCAGACAGGGTCGTCGCGGGCTGGCCGAGCCTGACGTATCCCAAACCAACCTCGACGAGGGTCTGGAAGTGACGATGGATCGACGAAATCGGTTCGAAGAAGGTGCAAGCCTCCTCGATAGGCATATCCAAAACCTCAGCGATCGTTTTGCCTTTGTAATGGACCTCCAAGGTCTCACGGTTGTACCGAGCACCGTGGCACACCTCACAGGGCACATAGACGTCAGGTAGGAAGTTCATCTCGATTTTGATGGTGCCGTCACCCTGACAGTTCTCGCAGCGTCCACCCTTAATGTTGAAGGAGAACCGACCCGGCTGATAGCCGCGCATCTTAGCTTCGGGGGTCTGGGCAAAGAGAGCACGGATCTTGTCGAAGACACCGGTATAGGTGGCCGGATTCGATCTTGGTGTGCGTCCGATCGGCGATTGGTCGACGTGAATCACCTTGTCGATTTCCTCGACACCGGTGATCGTCTCATGCTTACCCGGTACCGTCCTGGCGCCATGGATACGATGCGCTAGCGATGTGTAGAGGATTTGGTTGACCAAAGTGGACTTGCCCGAGCCGCTCACCCCGGTGACGACGACGAGTTGCCCTAGCGGGAAGGTGACATTCATTCCCTTGAGGTTGTTCTCACGGGCTCCCCTGACGACGAGCTCACGTCCCGTGCAGGGGCGTCGGGTCGCCGGCAATGGGATCGACCTCTTGCCCGACAAGTACGCACCGGTCACGGACCTCTCACTGGCCAGCAGTTCGTCAACGGTTCCTGACACGACGACCTCACCACCGTGCTCACCGGCCCCTGGGCCGACGTCGACAACCCAGTCCGCCATCCGAATGGTGTCCTCATCATGCTCGACGACGATGAGGGTGTTACCGAGATCTCGCAATCTCACAAGGGTGTCGATGAGGCGTCGGTTGTCACGCTGGTGCAAGCCGATGGAGGGCTCATCAAGGACGTAGAGAACCCCAACCAAACCCGAACCAATCTGGGTAGCGAGTCGAATACGCTGAGCCTCACCACCTGACAGGGACCCCGCCGACCGTGACAAGGTGAGGTAGTCGAGACCGACATCGACAAGGAATCGCAGCCGGGCGCGAACCTCCTTGATAACTCGCCCCGCGATGGTGGCTTCCCGCTCGGTCAACGTCAACGCATTGAGGAATTCAGAAGCCTCCCCAATTGACATATCTGAGACCTCGGCGATGTTTCGCCCACCGACCGTTACGGCCAGGCTCGTCGGCTTGAGACGCTTGCCATGGCAATCTCGGCACGAGACCTCACGCAGATACTGGCCCCACCGGGAGCGTGCAGAGTCCGTCTCGGCCTCGTCGTAGCGTCGACGCACATAATGCAGCACTCCCTCGTAATTCTGCGAGTAGGTGCGCACCCGCCCGAATCGGTTGCGGTACGAGATCATGACCGGGTCGCCATCACCGTGCAGGACCAGCTTGCGAGCCTTTACTGGCAACTCGGACCACGGAAGAGTCGCGTCAAACCCGTGGTTCTCCGCCAGCCCAGCAAAGACGTGCTGGTAATGGTTCGCCACCCGTGGCCCAGACCAGGGCGCAATGGCTCCCTCAAGCAGGCTCAGACCGGAATCGGGGACGACCAATTCCGGGTCGACCTCGAGTGTCGCGCCCAGACCAGAACATGTCGGGCAAGCACCCCAGGGCCCATTGAAGGAGAACTGACGCGGCTCTAGCTCCTCGATGTCGATGTCATGCTGATTTGGGCAAGCCATCGTCTCGGAGAACCGACGCTCCCGGTGCGGATCAGACAGATCGCGGTCGACGAAATCGACGCCGACGATGCCGTGGGCCAGCCCCAACGCCGTCTCCACCGACTCGGTGAGGCGCTGCTTAGCCGACGGCTTGACTGCAATCCGATCAACGACGACGTCGATGTCGTGCTTGCGCTTCTTATCCAGCGGTGGCACCTGTCCAAGCCGATGAACGTCTCCATCCACCCGTACTCGGGTGAAGCCATCGGTCGTCAACTGTCGGAACAGCTCGACGTACTCGCCTTTGCGTCCACGAATCACCGGGGCGAGGACTTGAAACTTAGTACCCTCGTCGAGCGCCATGAGGCGGTCGACAATCTGCTGCGGGGTCTGACGGCTGATGAACTCGCCGCACACCGGGCAGTGGGGCTTACCGACGCGGGCCCAAAGCAGGCGCAGATAATCATGGATCTCTGTGATGGTGCCAACGGTCGACCGAGGGTTGCGGGATGTGGACTTCTGATCGATAGAAACTGCCGGGCTGAGGCCCTCGATAAAGTCGACATCGGGCTTATCCATCTGACCCAGAAACTGGCGGGCATAGGAGGAAAGTGACTCCACATACCGACGCTGTCCCTCGGCGAAGATAGTGTCGAAGGCAAGGGAGGACTTGCCCGATCCCGACAGACCGGTGAACACAATCATGGCGTCCCTGGGAAGGTCCAGATTGACATTGCGCAGGTTGTGTTCCCGGGCGCCTCGGACGATGATGTGGTCACTCACAGGTGTCATCGTAGAGGCCGCGCAAGACAGTCCCGCAGTTCTGCGCGGCTGGCAGAACGGAACACGATAGTCTTTTCACATCGCTATAAAATTGGCTCCATCCTTTCGTTCATCTGGCATGTTCCATCCCGTGGCATTAGGTTGGATGACATGAGCGCTGCCCAACGACCACCCGGTCTGTGTCCCAGCGCTCCCCTGCACGTGATCCGGGCTGCCAAACGTGAAGCCACGCAACGTCTTCTTGGCGCAACCATGGGACTATCCGACGACGAGTGGCAGGCGCCGAGTCGCCTGGCCGGATGGACCCGTGCCCACATCGCCACCCACATAGCCCGTAACGCCGAAGCCTTCGAGGCCGTCACGAAAGCGGTCATTACCAATCAGAAAGTCCCCCACCTCTACCCCTCCGACGAACTGCGCGACCGCGATATCGAACGCGGTTCGGAACGCGCCGGGCTGCAGCTGCAAATCGACCTCGATACCACCGCAGGCTCCCTCAACACCACCTTCGACGCGCTCGACGACATGGAACCTGGCACTGCAGTGTGGCTAACCAACGACATCCGCGTCGATGTCACTGATCTGCCAGCACTACGACTCGCAGAGATCGCTCTTCACCACGTCGACCTCGATCTCGGGATGACCGTCGATGACCTCCCCGACGTTTCCGCGCGTACTCTCCTGGAATGGGTCTGCTTCCGCCTGCGAGACCGTCCTGAGGTGCCCGCTATGCGTATCGTCTCTGATTCCGGCCTGACGGACCGCATTGGCGGGGTCGGATTCGCGACCACGGTCCATGGACCTGACGGCGCACTGGCAGGATGGCTATCGGGCCGAGGGGGAACTGAGCGTCTCGCCGGAGCTGACCAGCTCGCCGTCCCAATGCTCATCTGACAGGACAGCTGGCGGATTATCCGCTCGTCTCAGGAAGGAATCGTCATGCCGCTCTACCACGTCGATCCGGGCTCAGAAGCCGCCCTCATCAAGGTTAACGATGACGTTGACCTCATCAAAATCTCGGTAGGCACCATGGACAATAATGCCTACCTTATCCATCCCGGAGCGGGGCCCGCCATCCTCGTGGACGCAGCTGCCGAACCCGGTCGACTCAAAGCCCTCATCGGTGACGATGAAGTCGGAGCCGCTATTACGACCCATCGTCATCAGGACCATACCGGGGCCCTCGCGGAGATCGTTACTATGACGGGAGCCCAGCCGTGGTGTGGAGAACCCGACGCCGAGGCTATTGAGGCCACCACAGGAGTAACCTGCCGCACCATGTGGGACGGTGATCTGTTCCGTCTCGGAGACGTAGAACTCGACGTCATTGGACTGGTAGGCCATACCCGCGGATCCATCGCCTTACGTTTGCACGGTAACCCCAGCGATCACGTTCTCACTGGCGATTCTCTGTTCCCGGGTAGGCTCGGCAAAACTAGCGGAAGCCGAGAATTCGAAAGTCTCTACACCGACGTCTGCATGAAGATCTTCGCACCCGCGTCAGATACAACAGTTATCCATCCCGGGCATGGCGACGCCACAACCGTCGGAGAGGAACGTCCCAACCTTCCACTGTGGCGTGCCCGCGGCTGGTAAACGTCAGATCAGACGTCGGCTGTGGCATCGTCTTTACGACTTTTAATGAGACTCGCGACGGTGGTGAGAGCCAGGGTCACGGCGATAACGCCCAGCGAAACCCCGATCGAAACCTCACTGCTAAAGCCGAACCAGGCCTGGTCCAGTCCGTAGTGGTGCATCGCGTGGCCAATGAGCTTGAGGGCGATAAAGCCCAAAATCACGGCCAGTCCCAGCGACAAGTACACCAAACGTTCCAACAGGCTTCCGATAAGGAAATACAACTGGCGCAGACCCATGAGAGCAAAGACGTTAGCGGTAAGGATGAGATACCCCTCGCTGGTGAGACCATAGGACGCCGGAATCGAGTCGAGGGCGAAAAGCAAGTCCGTGGCGCCCAGGGCGACACAAACCATGAACATCGAGGTTGCGAGGGTTTTACCGTTCTCGCGAACGAAAAACTTCGTGCCACGGTAGTCACCAGTAGCCGGAACCGTGCGCCTGAACCACGCCATGAAGCGGCCATCCTCACCAGGATCCTCATCGTCGTCATCGTCACGGTGCCGATACTCACGCACCTGGTCAATTGCCGAATACAGCAGGAAAGCACCAAAGATGAAGAACACCCACGCCCAGGCCTCAAGAATGGCCTGTCCCAGAGCAATAAAAACACCCCGGAAAACGAGGGCGACGATGATACCTACCAGCAGGGCGAATTGCTGCAATTTCCGTGGGACGTTGAACTTTTCCATGAGGATGAGGAAGATAAACAGGTTGTCGATCGACAAGCTGTACTCGGTCAACCACACTGCGAAGAACTGTCCCCCTGCGGCATGGCCCTGTAGGATCCAGACGCCTAAGCCGAAGAGTACCGCCAAGCCGACGAAGACGCCGACGAAGGTGGCACACTCCTTGGCGGAGGGGATATGGGGGTTTCGCCCCAGGACGAGAACGTCGAAGAAGAGCAGAGCCCCCATCACGAGGATGGTGATGATCCAGACGTAAGCATGAACGTGCAAATCCGGGCCTCCAAAGGGATAGTCCGGAGGTCTCGTCCGCGCCGGTACGCCACATATCGCCTGACCGGGGCTGTGTAGCCGGACCGTGATGGCACGATCGTGATGACGACCACACTTTTCTCAGGAGTACTCCCCTCCAAGGAGTTCCATACTCGCACACCGGGGCCTCGACCGCGACTCCCGCCCCTGTCTACCGGTTGGCCTCCACCATCTGGCGCAACTCTTTCTTAAGATCGGCGATTTCGTCACGTAGCCGGGCAGCGACTTCAAACTTGAGTTCGCCAGCCGCAGAACGCATTTCGGTGGTGAGGTCGACGATGAGCTTGCCTAGATCCTCTTCGGCCATCTTCGAGACGTCGAGTCGCCTGCCTTGGGCGGCTCGCTGCTCGTCAGTGATCATCGAATTGTAGCCGCGTTGGCCTTTCCCATAGTTGAACTTCTCGACGAGCTCGTCAGTATCGGCACCTTCGCGAGCCAGCATCTCAGTGATGTCGCCGATCTTCTTGCGCAACGGCTGTGGATCGATCCCGTGTTCCTTGTTGTACGCCATCTGGATATCGCGACGACGATTTGTCTCGTCGATGGCGACCTGCATGGAATCAGTGATCTGGTCGGCGTACATGATGACCTGACCGTTGACGTTACGAGCAGCGCGGCCGACGGTCTGGATAAGGGACCGTTCAGAACGCAAAAAGCCTTCCTTGTCGGCGTCGAGGATCGCCACCAAGGAAACCTCCGGGAGGTCGAGTCCCTCTCGTAGCAGGTTGATACCGACAAGCACATCGAACTCGCCCATGCGCAACTCCTTGAGCAGCTCGATGCGTTTGAGTGTGTCGATCTCCGAGTGCAGGTAACGGGTGCGAATCCCGTGCTCCATGAGGTAGTCGGTGAGGTCTTCGGCCATCTTCTTCGTCAGAGTCGTCACCAAGACACCGTCGCCACGGTCCACTCGGGTACGAATTTCACCCATAAGGTCGTCAATCTGGCCACGCGTAGGCTTGACGATAATCTCCGGATCCACCAGACCTGTCGGACGAATGATTTGTTCGACGACGCCGTGAGCTCGTTCGGTCTCGTACGAACCGGGCGTGGCGGACAGGTAGACAGTCTGGCCGATCCGCTGGGTGAACTCATCGAATTTGAGAGGACGGTTGTCCATCGCGCTGGGCAGTCGGAAACCATGTTCTACCAATGTCCGCTTGCGGCTCATGTCCCCCTCATACATCCCGCCAATCTGCGGGACGGTCACGTGGGATTCATCAATGACGAGCACAAAATCTTCCGGAAAGTAGTCAAGCAGACAGTTCGGGGCTGAGCCGGGAGCGCGTCCGTCGATGTGCCGCGAATAGTTTTCGATGCCAGCACAGGCACCGACCTGCTGCATCATCTCGATATCGTAGGTAGTACGCATACGTAACCGTTGGGCCTCCAACAGTTTCCCATCACGCTCTAGAACGGCCAGGCGCTCCTCGAGCTCCTGCTGGATGGACGCTATGGCCCGCTCCATACGTTCCGGGCCGGCGACATAGTGGGTAGCCGGGAACACGTAGACCTGCTCGTCCTCGCTGATGATCTCCCCGGTGAGTGGGTGCATCGTCGTGAGGGCCTCAATTTCGTCGCCGAAAAACTCGACACGCAGCGCATTCTCCTCATAAACCGGGAAAATCTCGAGGGTGTCCCCGCGCACCCGGAAGGTGCCGCGCTCCCCCGATATGTCGTTACGGACGTACTGGTTGGTGACGAGGTCGCGCAGCAACTCATCGCGATCCCACTCCTGGCCGACCTCCAGTGGAATCATCCGGTCTACGTATTCCTGTGGCGTGCCCAGGCCATAGATAGCTGAAACGGTTGACACCACGATGACGTCGCGACGGGTGAGCAGGGAGTTCGTCGCGGAGTGGCGCAACCTTTCAACTTCCTCGTTGAGGCTGGAATCTTTCTCGATGTAGGTATCCGTCTGTGGGATGTACGCCTCAGGTTGGTAGTAATCGTAGTAAGAGACGAAGTACTCGACGGCATTGTCAGGGAAGAAGGTACGTAGTTCCTGGGCAAACTGGGCGGCCAACGTCTTGTTGGGCTGCATGACGAGCATCGGGCGCTGCAGCCTCTCCGCCAGCCACGCCACCGTGGCCGTCTTGCCAGTACCGGTGGCGCCGAGCAGAACAACGTCCTGTTCACCACTGTTAACCCTCTTCTCCAACTCCGCAATGGCCTGTGGCTGGTCACCAGAAGGCTGAAACTCACTGACGACGTGAAAAGGGGCTACGCGGCGAGTGATGTCAGTGACAGGGCGCATAGCTCCACCCTAGTTCAAGCCACCCGCGATAGGATTAGCTAAAAGCATGCGACCGGGTTCGGGACGTCAGATCTGAAAGCCTGCATCTCCGGTCCCGATGAGCCTCGCTGGATGACCCTCTCCCTCCTGCTGGCAATGAAGCGTTTCAGTAGGAGAAGTTATAAGGAGGAAATCGTGTCCACCGTTTGGCGTCACTTCGCAGCAGTCCCTATCACGGGCCTGCTACTCGCTAGTACAGCCACTATTGCTATGGCCGACACCGTCAACCCGCCCGAGGGCGGAGTTTGGCGATACGGACGTGGATACTCGGACTATCTTCACGGCTCGAAGAAACATGGCAGTTCAGTTCAAGGGGTCAACTTTGTGCGCTCGCCATGCGTCAAGGCCGGCAGTTGGTCCTATGCTCGCACCGATGCAGCATGGTTCGGAAACAAGGCTTGGTATCGCACCTGCTGACAACCCTATCACAGGCGGCACGCCCTACGGTGGGACGTGCCGCCTGATACCCCTCCACGGTCCGATCAGAAGGAAGCCGCCACAATGATGAGACGGCCCGCACCGGTATCCCTCCCCTACTTTCTGACGGCAGTTGTCGCCGTTCTTATGGCATCATTCCTGTTGGGCGCGGCAGAAACGGTGCTCCCCTCAGCTGGGCACCCCGTCATCGTTCTCGTCGAGGGAACACCAGACCGAAACGTCTCGGCGGTCGACTCGTGGATGTCCACGTATTCGCAACGACAACATGTGGCGGTCGGGCGTTGGCAGGCCGATTTGAACAATCCGGAGTCCTCTCGGGGCTCTATTTGGTTTCCGCAGCCGGCGGCACTCTCAATCCCTTTCCTAAGGGTTACCCGAATCTGTCATCGCAAATGATCACCCATATCGCCCACATGGATCAAGATCAGTCCACCGATCGCAGCGGCGAGTACCTCGTCTACGGCAACGCCGCCGATGCCACCACATTCGCCTCCGGAATGAGTGCATTGTGGTTTCGCTCCTCGGTACAAGGCCAGGTGAACCTGGGACTCGTTGCCAGCCATAATCCTGACATCATCAAGGCGTACGGCGGGATGATGGGGGGCATTAGTCGCCCTGGTCATGACGGCGGTGTTCGCCCGGACTCGGCGTTACGGTATTCTCCGTTTGCACGGTCACTCGTGGCTGCATCATGCCGGCCGAGAAACTCTTCATGCGGTGTCCGTCGCAGCCATAGGCATAGGAGCAACGGCTTTGATCAGTGTGCCGATCCTCGGCTTTTACAACGGTTTAGCTCAATGGATGCGATGGTTTCGCTGGTCAGTCCAGATATGGATACTATCCGTCGCAGTACTCCTCACAGTCGAGATCGTGACGTTGGCCATCGCATGGCCAAGCGCAGAAATCCTGGCTCAGGTCAAGGGTCGAATGACCAGTCTCCCGGTCTTCTCCGCCTCGTATCTGCTTCGCTTTCCGGTGGCCATGTTGGCGATACTGCTGATAGTTTCAGTCACCTCTGCCACACGGGAACTGTGACGCTATGAAGACCAACAAGCCCAATGGGCCACGGTCGATCGCCACGTGGGGCGGGTCGCACTCCGTGGCATCGGCTCGGCTGTCATCGACGCCGCCAGCGAGAAGCGTATGGTTGACGCAGTCGGCGCATGGCTGAGCGACGTGGACGAACACCACGGTCTCATCGTCGCAAACCTCAGTCCGGTTGACGTTGGTCTTCCTGCACCGATTCAGTTGTTCATCATCAATGACGAATACTGCCAACGTCATCCGGTACCGGCATGCGCTTCCTCCCCAAATGTATCCACCGTCACGGGAACCGTACCTGGATCACTGTCCTCAGTGGAACCCCGCATCCGCCATGCTATTGCCCAACAACTCTCCGCATCAGCAAAGGCCGGCAAGGCAACAATCAAGTGGTCGCGGCAAGAGGGCTCTCACGACTATTTCACCTACGGACCGCAGTCCCCCGAACAGGGTCTGTCGGCAACGATGACCGATCCCGTGATGATCCGCGTCCCCCTCAGGACTATTGTCAGGCGATGACCTCACCACAGCGTTGACTACCGGTGGAATTCTCCTACTCGATCCCAATTCCGAGTCCCGACGTGTCACGTCCAGTCCCTCGCTTGCCAGGGCAGTTGCCAAGCATCTCACCTGCAGGGGCATCCACAGCCCAGAAAGCTTCCCAACAACGCCAACAGTTGCTGATCGCGGGCCTCGGCGCGCTCGCCAGCTTACTCACTGTCGTGGCAACGTCGGTGAGCATCACCGGAATGTACAGCACTGTGCACCGGCAACGAAGCTTGGTGCGCAAACTCCATGGGTGGTCGGGGCTCTACATGTTCCGACAAGTTGTCGCATGGGAAACCGGTTTGTGGGGCACCCTGGCCATAGTTATTGCATGGCGATCGGTGACCTCATGGCAGGCTGGACGAACCGAATCCATCGCGGAGGGAAGGCGACCCCATGACCTGCTGTCCTGGGCTTACACCGCACCGTGGGCTTGGGCAGGCACGGCAGGCGTGGGAATCGCGACTCTGAGCATTCTCTCCTATGCAGGTTCTATCGAACATTGAGGACGCGCGAAGCATGACGACAATGAATGGGACGGCAACCATGAACGAGAATAGCCCCGTGTTACGGGTGGAGAACCTCTCCAAGACCTTCGGTTCCAGAACCCTCTGGAAGGGCCATGACTTCCAGGCATCCGGCGGCGAGATGATCGCCCTACGTGGCCCTAGCGGTTGCGGAAAATCGACCCTATTGTCGACAATCGGTCTCCTCATTCGGCCCGACAGCGGCCACATCGTGATCGACGGCACGGACATCCTTGCCATCCCGCGTCGACGGCACAAACGCGTCCGCCGTGAGACCATCGGCTACCTCTTTCAGGATTAGGCTCTGCTCGAGAGCGCTACGGTACGCGAAAACCTAGACATCGCGGCGCGCCCAAGACCCTTACTACCCAAGCCCTCCTTCGCATCCGCCTTGGAACGCGTTGGACTGCCCGGGCAGGAACAAACTCCCGTACACACCCTTAGCGGAGGCGAACAGCAGCGTGTCGCCTTGGCTCGATTGCTCCTCAAGCCGAGCCGGATCATCCTGGCCGACGAACCCACGGCGTCACTTGACCGGGACAACGAGGACCTGGTCCTAAATCTTTTACAAGATCTCGCCAATGAAGGCAAAGTGATACTTCTCGCCACTCACAGCGGCCGAGTCGCGAGTCGTTGTTCGCGGGTGCTGTCACTGCACCACCATTAACTGCCCAACCGCCTCACGCCAAGGGACAGGAAGACTCGCTCTCAGTATCCTCGACCACGTGCGACCGACTCCGGTGGGCAGGTTCCTAGCCACTGTTAACCGCTGGGCCTGACCCCCCGGAAAGCCTCGTACCACCCGACCCAACAACGGTGCGCAATCCAGCCTCCATACCACCCACCTCATCAGCTAAACCAACCTCACCAAGAACACGCCACAACAGACGCGAGAAAGGCATCACCGCCGCCCCCTGTAGCAGCTGACCGACTGCAGCACGGGTATGCATAGGCCGGGCGAAACCAAACCTCTCGCACCGATCAGAGCCTGCTCTTTCATGCTGCAGTTCCGGGAAGTACAACGTCATGACCGCCAACAACTAGAGGTCAACATAAGTTTTCTTCCCGCAACCTAACACCAAATCCATCCCGTGCGATCAGTCACTCCACCACAAGCCCGCAACTATCACTACAGCACGTTTATGCAACTCACAGGAATTGAGGATAGGACACATACCCACCCAACAGAAACGCCACCGGACATCCTAAACACCCACCCCCAATAAACAGGCAAATTAGGGAGGGATATCATTCATCCCATCGACAACTGGACCGTCGAACAAGTCCGGATGTGGAGAGTTCTTTCTACGGTAGCCCTTCACCCTGACACCCTCTACCGGCCCTAGAAGCCAGAAGAGAGAAACCGCACACATAATAACAGGAGTTGAACAGTTGCACACACAGAAAACAGCCTGGAAGCGCATTAGTGCAGCTATAGCTGCAATACTGGCCATGACAATGGTCGGCTGCGGCACTTCAGATCCTTCAAAGGGAGGAGAATCCAGAGCAGAAGAAGCAAAGACGTCCTTCACGTGTAACCGACAGCTTCGGCCATAAAGTCGATTTTAAGACAAGACCACAGCGAGTATGCCTGTTGTCTGCGACACTACTCAGCATTTGGTATGACTTGGGCGGCACGGCGGCATGCACGCCATCCTTAACTGGAAATGAAAAACTTCAACCAGCCCATGCTGCAGCCATAAAGAAGGTCCCCAAGGTCGGCATGATATATGCTGTCAATTTAGAACGAATGCTTGCTACAAACCCAGACCTCGTCATCGCACCTGGAGCCGTAAGCCAGAACGTAACAGACAAACTTTCTTCTCAAGGAATTCCTGTGTTGAACATCAAAACGAGGTCACTGGATGAGGTTCTCCAAACTTATCAAACCCTCGGTAAAGTACTCGGCCACACCAAAGAAGCCAAAAAGCGTTCCTCTCAAATTTCCGCACAGGTCAAGTCCACCGTTAACAAGATGCCAGCAGACGGCAAACGGGTCGCTATTCTGTTCGCAACAGCCACGTCAATGTCACTAAAGTTAAACAACAGCATCGCCGGATCAATGGCCAAACTTCTCAAGTTGAAGAACATCGCTTCGTCGGCAATTCCAGATGACCCAAATGCCGAAACTGCCACGCTCAGTGTCGAGAAGATAACTCAGCAACAGCCCGATATCATCATGGTCACCTCAATGGTACAGAACAACGCACTAGCCCGGCAAATAGTGAACAGAGAATTGACCAGCAACCCAGCCTGGCAGGCAGTGGATGCCGTACGAAAAAAGAAAATCGTTTACCTGCCTCAACAATATTTCCTGTTCAACGGTGGCCCCAACTACCCAGATTCCGTGGCTTACATGGCAGCTTCTGTGCATCCGGAAATCTTTGGAAAACCCATTGAACCATGACAATACCCGCCAAAACAAAAACACTCACATCGACAACGGAGAGAACGTCAAGTAACAGCCACCGAAGGCACCACCTCACGGCAATCGTATTCGTCATCCTTGTTGCGATCATGATCGTCAGCGTCATAACAGGGATCGGGTTCGGTTCGATACAGTTGTCACCCTCTGACGTAGTCAAAGGATTGTTCGGTCCGTCCGATTTCCAATGGCATAGGGTGGTATGGGGAGTGAGATTCCCCAGGGTCGTCCTTGCTGCCCTGGTCGGCATGAACCTTGCAACGTCGGGTGTGATTCTTCAAGCCGTGATGAGCAATCCCCTTGCCGATCCGAGCATCATCGGGGTCTCCTCGGGCGCAGGGCTTCTAGGAATAGGCACGCTGCTTATTTTCCCAGAACGAGCAAACCTTGTACCTGTAATGGCGTTCATCGGTGCGATGTTGGCAGCTATGGCAATCTATGCACTCGCATGGAGGGGTGGCGTTCAACCACTGCGAATCATCCTTTCCGGGGTTGCCGTCTCAGCGCTGTGCGGCGCAGGGATCTCCGCTGTCATGGTACTTATGGCCGACAATGTGCAAGGCGCTCTCATGTTCATGAATGGCAGCCTCGCCATGCGCAGTTGGGCCGAGGTGTCCCTCATCTGGCCATATACCGTGGTAGGGATCATTGCCGCCGTTGTGCTGTCCCGCAGACTCGACATCATCACTCTGGGTGATCAAGTTGCACAAGGCATGGGAATGAACGTTCAAGCGAATCGCCTTGTCCTCACTGCCGTGGCGGCCCTCCTAGCCGCCAGCACAGTCAGCGCCATCGGGTTGCTCGGGTTCGTCGGTCTCATCGTGCCGCACATCATGCGGCTGATCGTCGGAAATCGCCACGTCATCCTGGTTCCAGCGTGTGTGCTCGCCGGAGCTGCATTAGTTATGCTGAGCGACACATGCAGTCGGGTCATCTTCGATCCTTTCGAGATACCGGTTGGCATCATGCTCACAGCACTGGGGGTTCCCTTCTTTCTTTTCCTCCTCAGAAAGACATTGTGAGATGGGAAATATCATGGAAACACCTATACTTTCCGGCTCCCACTTGAACGTCACCTTGGGCAATCACAAGATTCTCAATGACGTCTCCGTATCATTCCAGGCGGGAGTTATGCACGCCATACTTGGCCCCAACGGTTCTGGGAAGACCACCCTGGTACGCACGTTATGCGGAGCCCTCTCCCCCGAGTCAGGGAGCGTCAAATTCGATGGAACGGATCTATCCACGATGTCCGCATCCTGTATCGCGCGTCGTATTGCGATCGTCTGGCAGAGCGCGACCGCTCCCTCTGACCTCACCGTACGTCACCTCGTTGGCTACGGGAGATATGTCCACACACCGTGGTGGCAGATAAGGGACACCAGCGCCGACAACCATGTGGAACAAGCAATGGAGCTGGCCGATGTCACGTGCTTCGCCGATCGACGCGTCACCACTCTTTCAGGCGGACAGCGACAGAAAGTGTGGCTGGCGGCGGCCCTGGCACAGGAACCCACTGTCCTTATCCTCGATGAGCCCACAACCTATCTGGATGTCACCCATCAACTGCGAGTCCTCGATCTTGTTCGATCGCTGAACCAGGAACGGGGAATCACCGTCATAGCCGTCATGCATGACCTCACTCAAGCCGCCCGCTATTGCGACAGATGCGCCATTCTTAAAAATGGCCAGCTGACACTCGAAGGACCACCTGACGCGCTATCCTCCGGGCCCATCGAAGAGAACTTCGACATCGAAGCGTGGATTACGACGGATCCCCAAGGCAAGCTCCCAGTCATCCAACCACGTCGCCCCTTGAAGGAAGCACGATGAAAATTACGTTCTTGACTGTGTTCCCCGATCTCGTGAAACATGTTTCCGAAGCAGCCAAGACCATTGATCCAAGCCACGATCTTCTCGAACTGCATTTCTTTAACTCTACCACGAGGCCCACTCCAGAAGAACTTGAGGCACTGACAAGAGCTATTCACGACAGCGATATCGTCGTCCTTGACGCCATGGGTGGTGACCCCCAGTGGATTCGGGCTACACGATTAACTTTGGACGACTTTGATGGGGCAGTCCTTTCTTGGGGAGCCGAGTTTATCGACAAGGTGAGATTAGGATCGTTCTCCATGGCGACAGCCCGCAATGCCATAGAAAAAACTGGCAGCCACGCTGACATGAAACACATGCCGCCAGACATGAAGTCGATGCTCGGAAACACGGGAGCCCAAAAGAGCATTAAGGGCATACTGAATAGTGCCAAAAAAATGATTCCTATCATCACAGAAATGGGGTCATCCACAGACTCTGGAAGTGAAATCTCTGGGATAAATCGCGTACATGCCACAGTGAAAGGGATGCGAACCGCACCAAAATTTATGGCCGACGCGAAGAGATTTTCCGCGCTGGGTAAAGCCTTCCACTCGATGCGAGAACCGCAAGCAGATTTTTTCCTTCGCCATCTGCTTCATTTCGACGGCGGTCACCCAGAGGTCGTTGTGCCCACACCACCCGAGGCTCTAGCCCCTGCGAGCGTCGGTGCACCGTGGCCTAGTAGACACTTCCCCACCGTCGAAAAATACCGCCAGGAATGTGACGCTCCACACGGAAGACCCACTGTCGTCCTTCTTTACAGCGGCCTCACATATCCCTACGACAGTAACGATGTCGTACGCGCCTTAATGGATTCGTTACGTAAGGACTGCTGGGTTGTGCCCATCAGCATCGTGGCCGCCGGTGGCGAATCTTTGGAGGCTCTGCGCACACTTCTGAGCGAAGCCGCACCAAAACTTATTATCAGCATGCAGGGCTTTCGCATTGGCGGGGGGCCGATGGGGGGTGATGTTGATTCCAGCACGGCCATGCTCAAATCGATCAATGCCCCGATTATGCATCCCCTCATACTCTCCCGATACACCGAGAAACAATGGAACGAGTCACGACACGGCCTCGGTCAGAGTGAAGCCATGATCATGCTCATGTTACCCGAAATGGACGGTTGTCTGGCCGAGATACCGATAGCGGCGATGACTGAGCCAGCTCAAAACACGGCCACGGGAGTCGTCACATCGGTACTCGTGCCAATCCCAAAGCAAATTGAAAGATTTGCACGACGAGTTCGTGGCCAATTGAGACTATCGACAACTCCGGCTCCTCAGAAACGAATCGCACTCATTGGCTACGATTATCCTGCAGGAGAGGGGAACCTCCTCAACGGAGCCTTTCTGGACGTCAGCGAATCTATGGCGGCAATCATGCGCGAACTGTCGCACCGCGGCTATCAGACCAAGACCCCTAGTGGGCAACAACTTCTCAATGACTTACTGGCCCAAGCCGTAAACTCCCCTGAATATTCGCAGACTGTACGGCCGAAAACTTACCTACGCGCCGATGCCGAACAAGATCTGCCGCACCCCCGTGCGTGGCAAAGTATGGATGAAACACACCCAAGCCCAAGCGACTGCCCTATGACGACTCCTGAGGGCGATTTCATCATCCCCGCAGTCGACTACGGGAACGTCTTGGTCGGTATCCAACCAGGTCGTGGCTCAGTCAAGATGGCTACCACTGACGCCCACGACACCACTCGTCCCCCACACCCGCAGTACGCCGGTTTCTACACATGGCTGAGCCAAGTCTGGAAACCAGACGTCATCATCCATGTCGGAACACACGGCACCTTGGAATTCCTCCAAGGTAAAGAGAACGCGGTCAGCGCGGAATGCTTCCCCGACATGCTCATCGGTGATATCCCCCACGTGTACATCTATTACTGTGGAAACGCTGCAGAGGGGCTGATTGCGCGTCGTCGCGCACACGCGGTTCTCGTGAGTTATCAACCTCCCGTGATGCAACCCACAAGACTCGACGGTGAGTTGGCAGAACTAGACGATCTCATCTCCGAATACCGACGCAGTGTCACCCTCATGCCCCAAACCAGCGCCGAGTTGTTGGAACAGGTGCACGGACGCGCCACAGCTCTACATCTTCCGACCGATCTCGATGAACTCGAGGTAGAGCTAGCACGGACCAAGCGTTCGCTTGTCCCCATGGGTCTACACGTCTGGGGACAGGCCTATACCCCGCAGGAGGCTCGACTCATGGTGCGCGGAATGGCCGAGCACGGTTCATTTGACGGTGAACTAGCCCCCGCACTCTCCCCTAGCGAGCAAGCCAAGGTCGTCGGCAAGGTGCTGGGAGAGGTTTCAGACTCACCCAACGAAACATCTTTACCCGAAAAATCTGTGGAACCCAAAAACCCCGAAGACGAGGCGCTCACTCAGGGAGTCGGGTACCTGGCGTCTTGGGCACGAAATCTGTACGCGCGGCTACAACACAATGACGAGATGGAAGGTTTATTCCACGCCCTCGAAGGACGTCACGTTGATGCACGCTTAGGTGGCGATCCCATACGTAATCCAGAAGTCTTGCCCTCGGGGCATTCGCTGTACCAGTTCGACTCACGGCGAGTACCCACCCCCATCGCAGTGCGACGAGGGCGTGACATCGCCAACCACGTTTGTTCTGCCTACCGCGCCAGCCATGACGGCGCTGATCCCACCACGATCGCCGTCGTGCTGTGGGGATTGGAGACCACCCGTACCCAAGGTGAAACTTACGCCCAAATCCTGAGCCTTTTAGGAGTGCGGTCTTTGACACCACGACGTCCGAACTCTCCGCACTGGGAAATCATTCCAAGCAATGAACTTGAACGCCCAAGGGTGGATGTCGTCGTCACGATCTGCGGGTTTTTCCGCGACCTCTTCAGCAATCTCATCGATGAGTTAGACGACATTCTTCATGCGGTGGCGGCCCTGGACGAACCAGCTGACATCAATCCCCTCGCTGCCCGAACGCGTCAACAGGCACAAGCCATGCGTCAATCCGGCGAACCCGAAGAACGAATCGAAGCTCTGGCACACGCGCGAATTTTCGGGCCACCTCCAGGCCAATACGGTTCGGGGCTGACCGACATCGTCGATTCTGGACAATGGCAAAGTCCCGAAGACCTTGCCACGGCCTTCACAGCTGCTTCAGGCCACGTCTACACCCGTTATGATCACGGCTCCCATACAGACGGTCTCTATGACTCCCGGCTCAAGGATGTCGACCTCGTGTCGCAGACTCGATCGTCCAACGAGTACGAGATTACCGATCTCGACCACTATTTCGAATACTTAGGGGGATTGGGTAATTCAGTTCGCGCCGCCAAAGGTACATCAATCCCGATCCTTGTGACCGATACCACCCAAGATGAGGTGTACACGACTTCCGTTGGAAGGGCAGCTGCCAAGGGGCTGCGTACTCGCCTCCTCAACAAGGACTGGATGGAAGCCATGCTTGCCCACGGGCACCGTGGGGTCACTGAAATCGAGAAACGAGTCACCAATCTCGTCGGTCTAGCTGCTACGACAGACCAGATCGACGATTGGATGTTCGACGAGGTCTGCGACACCTACATCGATGATCCTGAGATGGTGCAAAGGCTATCGACATTGAATCCGCATTCCCTTGCCAGCATGGCCCAACGCATGGTCGAAGCACACGACAGGTCACTGTGGAACGCTAGCGCCGAGCACCTGGACAAGCTTCACGACCTCACTTTCAAGCTTGATTCCAGTTTGGAAGCTGGAACGCAAGAAATCGACTACCCATGAAGAGGCAGTCTCATAAAACCGAGAAAGGAATACTGATGACAAAAACACTTCCATACTTAGCAGTTACCTGCGCACTCGGGCTTCTCCTTACGGGCTGTTCACAGAGCTCTCAGGGATCGTCTCGTGTTACTCCCAGCGCAGCCCCGGATGCCACCATGACACCGAGTGGAAACGTATCCAAAGATCTCGATGTAAAGACCAAGGTCATCAAGGGGGCAGGACTAGCTATCACCGTAGACAAGGGCAAGCAGCAGGTAACTTTTCAGACTGTCGATCCCAAGACCAAGAAACCAATGAAGGATTGGTACATGTTCAACGAGAAAGCGCAAACGCTTTCTTGGCACAAGTGGGTATCCGCTATGGGTCAAGCCTTTGACTACACATTCTCCTTAACCACGCACAAGATGACCAAGATCAAAGATTTCCACCATAACGACATCACCCCCAAGTAAAACAGATGGGATTCTGGAAACCAGCTCAAGACTCAACGGGCGATGCCGAAAAGCGTCTCGAAAAATACTTCAAGAATCGTTACGGAATGACCATCAAGCAGGCTGCTTCCGCTTGATGCCTCGTCATTTTCCCTTTGTAGCGATCGTGGGCCAGTCTGAACCCAGATTGGCCCTCACGCTGCTAGCCATCGATCCAATGATCGGTGGGGTCCTCATCACAGGCCCTCTCGGCACGGCCAAATCAACCTGTGCGAGGTCCTTCGTTGACCTCGTTCCAGGGATCGCCGTCCGTGACGTCACGGCAGGCACTACCGTGGACCGATTGATCCGCAGCATGGATCTCGAGGCTGCATTAGCCAGCGGACGGCGCCGTGATCATGTCGGCCTCCTCACCGAAGCCCAGGCTCTGTGCGCCGACGATGTTAACCTCTTTGATGACGCCGTAACAGCTGCCCTCATTGGTCGGCCCGAAGACCTACCCCTCATAGCAACAATGGCCGTAGGGGCGGACACCGTCCATCCCCAGCTCCTCGACCGTTTTGGTCTGTGCGCCGTGACTGTTCCCTGTCGTAACCCAAAGGACCGGGAGCTCATTGTCAATCATCGCCTTACGTTCGACGATGGCCCAGACTCCTTCATCACTACATGCACAGATGCCACCAATGAGGCCGTGAACCGTATTTGTGCTGCTCGAAACAAACTTCCTGACCTGGAATGGACCGACGCTGCACGAAACAAGTTCACGGAGCTCTTGACACAAGCGCATGCTCCCGGACAGCGCGCCGATCTTGTTTTGGCTCGATCGGCGACTGCTTACGCGGCGTGGCGGGGGGACAATAATGTCGTCGTCGAAGACGTCACTGCGGTGGCCGAACTCGTCCTGAGACACCGCCGGCGAAACTTGTCTTCGTCTCAGGCCCCCTCACCGGATCTCAATGATGCTCACTCCCACAGTGGCCCCTCATCGCCGCACGACGGAAACGAGCAACTGAATGAAAAAGGCCACGACGACAGCACGGCAGCTTCCCCGAGGGTCATCGCCCCTGAGGAAACCTTTAACGTACTCACATCCACCCCCGCAGCATATGACCGAACTCAACGTCGGGCCCGGGGACGCCGAATGGTCACCCGATCTGCAGATCTTCGGGGCCATGTGATCAGCTCACAACCGACGACGCAACCGGTCGATCTGTCACTGCCGGCTACCCTACGAGCAGCTGCCCCTCACCAAAGAGCGCGGCGTGCATCAGGAGAGGGACGTGATGGGTTGTCCGTAGTCGTCAAACGCTCTGACTGGAGACGCAAGGTGCGCGAGAGTCGGACGTCGACTCTCGTCGTATTCATCGTCGACGCAAGTGGATCCATGGGCGCCCGGGGCCGAATGGCAGCCAGCAAGGCAGCAGTCATCGGCCTGCTCCAAGATGCCTACGTAAAACGTGATCGTGTCGCCGTGATCACGTTCTCTGGCAATAACGCTCGAGTGATCGTGCCTGCGACATCGAGTATCGAGCGTGCACAGCGGCTTCTGACGACGATGGCAGTCGGCGGACAGACGCCGCTGGCATCAGGGCTCTCATGCGCTGGAAGACTCATCGAGACAGAGTTGCGACGGGATTCTACCCTTCGCCCCGTCGCCATCGTGGTGACCGATGGTGGCGGTAACGTTGGACTTGACGGTCGGGTGGACCGAACTGCCACCAATCAGGCATTCGATGTCGCACAAACTTTGTCCGACGACACAAGAACCTCGTGGATCATCGTAGATACCTCCGTCAACCGAGTTCATCAAAGGGACTGCGAAGCACTGTCAGGAATTCTTCATGCGCCTCGCATGACCATCGACGATCTGCAATCCGGAGTCTTCATCCCTTTCATTCGATCCACGAGTCGAGCCCTTTCTTATTCTCAGAGAGATTGACATGGAAAAACCTATCTATCCTTTCGCAGCGATCGTTGGTCAGGAGGAGATGAAGCTTAGCCTTATCCTGTGCGCTATATACCCACGCTTATCAGGAGTGCTCATCCAAGGAGACAAGGGAACAGCAAAATCAACAGCCGTCAGAGGAATGGCGCAAATAATGCCTACCATTTCTCAGGTTGACGACGTTTATCATCTAAGCGCTGATGAGCAACATATCTACGGAGATCCTTTAGGGGTTCCAAGCTGCACAAATCTACAGCTTCGGCAAGTTCCAGTAGTGGAGCTACCGGTTGGGGTCACCGAAGACAGGGTTGCCGGGACACTTGACGTAGAAACAGCCTTAGTCCGGGGGCAGCAAAGGTTCCAGCCAGGCCTGCTAGCGTCGGCACACCGAGGAATACTGTACGTCGATGAGGTCAATCTTCTTGACGATCACATCGTCGACATCTTGCTGGATTCTGCAGCTATGGGAGTGAATACCGTTGAACGGGAAGGCATGAGCGTGATCCATCCATCCCGTTTCAGCTTGGTAGGAACGATGAATCCCGAAGAAGGCCAGCTACGTCCACAATTGCTGGATCGGTTCGGACTGTGCGTTACGGTCCAGGGAGAGACCGATCCCGAGGTACGGATGGAGATCGTACAACGTCGACTATCATTCGAAGACGATCCGGATGGATTTATTACAGAATGGTCCTCGCATAGCAGACGATTAGCCGAACGCATCGAAAATGCCATGACCCTAGTCCAATCCGTCGAGATTCCGAAAAATATTCTTTCCACAGCGGTACAGATCTGTCTGGATTCCAACATCGACGGCCATCGAGGCGACATCACCATCATTCACGCCGCAAGAGCCTTAGCAGCGTGGGCGGGACGAGACCGAATTATTCAGGCCGATCTCGAAAAAGTCGCCCCCCTGGTCCTCAATCATCGGTTACAATATGCGTCGGGCGTCGCGCGGGCTCCACGCGGATAGACAAGATCAAGTAACAGGACCCCATCAAACACAAAGACCTCGGAGATACAACTAGACGGCACGGAAGGCTCCGGTTTCTTGGGGGTCTGGTGAGTCGGGGCTTGGGTCCCTAACGATATCGGTCCTGCCTGGCTTTTCCAGCATACGTGATATCCCCCTCAACAACGCCCTACGGGCTAATGGAGTGGAGCCCAACGCGATCACAGCCGAACACTCAGTGATCTTGCTGCGACTGGAGGTCTATAACGGCAGTCACGATTCGTGTCGAGGCGGCCACGGCATGTGACCTGGTCAGTGCTTAATGCTCGATTCTAGCCACATGTGACACTGCGAGTCGAAAACGCCGTCAGCTACCAGAACTACTACGCGGCACTAACCACATACGCAACAACAAATAGGTGGGGGCCAAATGACCCCCACCTATCACCGTCGTCAGCACATGCTGATCAACAAATAATCATCACACACCAGTATTAGGCAGTGACCCATTGCTACCGGATATGATCTGACCCGTCTTAGCATCAACCAGGACATCGTGACATTCCCGCTTCGTCGGAGACGCAGCGCTCTTTTTCACCAGAGAAGCAGAATTTTGCTTCGCAGCGGACGCGGAATCCGATTTGTCCCCCAACGAAACAGAGAAGTTATCCATTGAATGGCCCTTCTTATAGAAACCATTCCACACCTGTACGCCGTTCCCAGTCAAAACAACAGACGTCGCAGTAAAACCAGACCCGGATGGAACAACGGAAACATTCGCAAAGTCAACCCTACCTTTAAAGGGTGCCATTCCTCCAGCATTCAAGGTAAGCTTCATAACGCCTTTCCCATTCTTCAAAGAAAGGGACGGATCACTCAGCGATAGATCAAGGAGCCCATGCACCCCCGTAAAGTGAACACCGCCAGAAAAATTGAGATTTCCCGTCTTCGTGGCCCTATCGTAGTTACCCCCACTGAACGGGAAGTTGAACCGAGTCCCATCAGCGGAGGCTCCCCCCAACATCGTCCACTTGCCTTGCATCGGGCCCTTGAGAGCATTGACGAATGAGGTCGAAACCCCCCAGTTCATGCTGCCCTTGCCAACCTTGGCTGGCGTAGAGGTAGGTGACGTAGCCCTCGACGCTCCAGGGACGACCGTGCACACCTGCTTGCGGATAATCTTGTGAGCACCCGCGGACGGAGCCTCACCAGCAGCAGCCTCCGTCGCAGCATCCGACTGCGGCGCCATAATTGTGCTTTGGTCAGGTTTGGGAGCCACCGTCGGCTTCGGCTTAGCACTGGGCTTAGGAGACACTCTCGGCTTCGGTTTAACACTCGGCTTGGGAGTCACCGTCGGTTCCGGGCGAGAGGATTGAGGCCCAAGCTTCAAGGACGAATCGATGTCATCCATGGGCTTTCCAGCTCGATAGAAACCAGCGAATGCATCGACAGCTTGGCTATTCAGCTTGACATTGGTTCCCACAACCTGAGCTGCATCGTTTTGACCCTGCGTAATAGAGCCGGTCATATCAACGAAAGTTATACGGCCATAGTCAACCGACTGCCCGACCATAGTCTTGGACTTCACGGACATAATCACATGATCATCGCCATTGTTAACGACAATCTCAGGGTCGGCGAGAGTAAGATCCATTCTTCCGCCAACACCGGTAAAATGAACAGAACCGGAGTACTTCACATCTGCCTTCTGCGCAGTGGAACTCAAGCTGCCTTTGCTCACCGGGAATGAAAATACTTTGCCATTCCAACTTGCGCCGCTACTCGTGGACCACGATCCATGCATCATCATTTTTAGAGCATTCAAAAAATGAGAATTTATGGTCCATTGCATTGCACCCGATGCAACCTGCCGTTGACTCTGGTCTGCATCAGGATTGATCAGCCCAAGCTGGCCCGGTACTCATACCTACACTGGCAGCCACCGCAGCCACAGCCGCAAGCCGAACTACACGAGTAGCACGGCTAACAATACTCACCATCGCGTCTACTCCCTTCTGAGGAGCGGGGGTGGGAAACCTATATTCCCCAAGGATCCTCCGCAACCCACGACGGATGTTCCTTTCCACTCATCCTCCTGGCGTTCCGGCTTCCAGATGAATTAACACATCCAGGTCACGGTTGCGGGACAGCGCCGGAATACTCACCGGCTTCCCCACGAGGATAAGCTCTCAGCATCAGCTGATGGCGTAACTATAACATGGCATATATTCATCACATCGACCCCCCCTGAACCACTGACGATTTCCTCTCAGCCAAAGCGTTAAGCAAAGAAGCGTCCTCTGGATCGCATACTCTTCCCGGGTACTCATAGGAGATATTTTTGCATCAAGATAGATCGATTGATGAACGTTAGTGCATGCAAATATTTTCCATCTTCCATATTCCAGGGCTCTTGTTCTCATGTAGCAGTTACCGCACATGTTCATGGAACATATAGATGTTCTTTGTCCGCCTTCGCTACCGCATAACCCTCGTAAAAGTCACCCGACAAACAATAGTCACATTTTTCCTCATCGCCGATCAAAGCGGAGAGCTCCCCCAATCCGTGACCACACCCGATCGATCTGCTCGGGCAGATCCTCCAGCGGAACGCTGGTATCGATAATGACATCGGCAACCGCCAGATGCTCCTCACGAGAAGCCTGAGCGTGAATCCTCGCCCACGCATCGGCCTGACTGCACCCATCCCTCTCGACAACCCGACGTACCTGCTCAGCCGGATCGACGTCGGTCACCATCACGACATCGAACTCGTCGGCACGCCCAGTTTCGACGAGCAGCGGGATGTCATGGACAACGACCACGAGTCCGTCGGCAGCCCGGGCTTCCTCGTCGACCCGGTGGGCAGCTTCTTCTACCAGCGGATGAATAATGGCTTCAAGACGGCGGCGCGCCTGCAAATCAGCAAACACGATCGACCCCAGAGCCGATCGATTAAGAGAACCATCAGCAACAAGAACCTCACGCCCAAAGGCCTCAACGACCTGAGCAAGCCCCTGCGTCCCCACCGCAACGACATCCCGGGAGAGCCGGTCATAATCGATAATGACAGCTCCACGCTCACCCAGCATCTGCGACACCGTCGACTTACCACTGGCAATACCACCAGTCAGACCCACCCGAACAACACCACCGGCCCCTGCGACCCAATCAGCTCGCGCAACATCCCGCGCTGTCGTCTCATCACCTATCACCGTGCGCCTCACATCCCGTCTCCCCCGGGCACCCTGCCAATTATCGACGCAGATGCTTCACAACCCTGCCACGATCCAACACAACAGTCTCACCACCACAATCGCATTCATGACTAATCTCCACCACAGTGACCCCAGGCAAACATCGCGCCAAATTCACACGAATCTCAGCTGCCAAATCAGGATCCACAGACGCAGTAAACTCATCAAGAATAAGGACCCTCGGCCGCTGCAGAATCACCCTGGCCACTGTTAACCGCTGAGCCTGACCCCCCGAAAGCCTCGTACCAGCCGGCCCAACAACGGTACGCAATCCAGCCTCCATACCACGCACCTCATCAGCTAAACCAACCTCACCAAGAACACGCCACAACTCACCATCACCAGCAGCAGGCACTACCAACCTCAAATTGTCAGCAATAGAAGCATTCAACAACTCCACCCGCTGCGAAACCACCCCAACACACCTACGCAACGAATCAAGAGTGAACGACGACACCGGCTCACCATCCACCAGAACCTGCCCAACATCCGGATCATGATGACGCAACAACAAATTCACCAACGTCGTCTTACCCGAACCCGACGCCCCCGTCACAACGACATGACCCCCAGCCGGAACACCCAAAGTGACATCCTCAAGCACCGCAGGCAACGGCACACCATCCGCGTCACGATAACAAAAACTCACACCCCGCCACTCCAGCGCCGGAGCATGATCCAAACACAATTCCTCCGGCCCATCAACAACTTCCACCGGTGAATAACTCAGACACCACAGACGCCTCGCAGCTGCCAACGAATGATCAAGATACCCGACAGCATCCTCCACACCCCGCAACCCCTCAACAACCCTTAAACCCGCAACCACCAAAACACACACCCCGATACCATCCACACCACCACTCACACCCACAACAGACACCCAAGCGACGATCCCCATCGTGGCGGCCACACAGGAGGCCCGACGCATGGCGGCATAACGGCGGGCTTTGGCGGACCCAGTAGCAATGTCCGCATCGAGACGAGCCATTTGCATAATCCGGTCGGACTGACGGCCATACCCGACGATCTCCGCGGCACCGAAGACCGAGTCCGTGAAGTGAGCAGCCAGTTCGCGTCTCACCCCAAGCATCTCGTGGGTGGCATCCAGACTGGCACGTGTCCCGATGACCAGCAGGGCCACGATGAGGACGACGAGGATAACGGCTGGAATGGCTACCACAAACCATCCGTATAGGACTCCCCCCGTAACCACAGCGACAAGCGGGGCCACGATGGCTGCCACCACGGGAGCGAAGGTGTGAGCATAGACCACCTCGATGCGATCGACATCGCGAGTGAGACTGGCCAGCACATCGCCAGTACGCGAGTGCGAAACAACTGCCGGAGCCTTGGGCCACAGCTGGGAGAAAGCGTAGGTGCGCAATATCTCCAGGGCTTTGAAAGCCACATAGTGCCCGCTGAACTGCTCCAGATAGTAGGCGAGGGCCTGTACAGCTGCCAGCCCGACAACCCATCCCAACCACGCCCACGCTGACCAGCCGGCGGTAACAACAGCGACCATTCCCCCGGCGGCCATCGCGAACAGACCGATGTCGGCTAGCAGGTGAACAACCCTCATGAGGGCCGAAAAGTACAGCGGTGGGTGCACCGGACGGGTGATACTGGTGAGCCACCTCACGACTTGGCAGGTCGATGGTTCAGTCATGCCCAGTCCTCCGTCTCAGTTCGGTCATCCTCGATGGAATCGACATCGTCAGCCGGTAAGAGCGTGCCTGCGCTGACCCGCTGGACGTCGTGGGCCAGTCTCAACAACCGGCGACGATGTGTCACCATCACGACGGTGGTGTTGTCACTAATCTGCGAGATAGCGTCGATAATGCGGCGCTCGGAATCAACATCGACGTGAGACGTCGGCTCATCAAGCAGCAGGATGTTACGTCCTGACAGGAAAGCCCTGGCTAACGAGATCCGTTGAGCCTGCCCACCCGACATCAATCTTCCTTGCTCCCCCACATCGGAGTCCAGACCCTTCGGCATCGCCTCAACTTCGTCGGCCACGCCAGCTCGTCGTAATGCATCCCACATCTGCTCACGTGTGGCGTTCGGGTTCGCGATCGCAAGGTTGTCTGCCACGGTGCCCGCAAAGAGCCAGGTGCGCTGGTTCACCGAAGCACTAATACTCCTGATTGCCCCCGGTGCAGCTGTTAAGGCGTCGAGACCACTGACATAGACCTCCCCGCTCTTAGGAGGCAGAGTTCCGCTAAGGACAGAAAGCAACGTCGACTTGCCAGCCCCAGAACGGCCAATGATGGCGGTACGACCACCGTGGGTAATATCGAGGCTGACCCCGTGCAGGACCTCGGTTTCACCGTATCCGACGCTGACGTTACGCAGCCAAATAGTTCCGTCCTCTGGCACAGGGACATGAGCTGACCGCTGCGGTGTCGGCGTCGAGGATGCGGAATCCGAAGTCATTAGCGCTGACGGAGCCGCGTCGAACCACTTTCTCAGTGCCTTCTGAGAGGCGATACCCCCCATACCGATGTAGAAGAAAGCAGCGACCTGGTGCAGCGGTTCCAGCAGCAGCACCGACAGCAGCACGATGGTAATCGCCGAAGTCGCCGAAATATCGCCACCCTGCCACCTCGTCATGGCCAAACCCGCAGCCATAGCGATGAAGAGCAGGGAGAACAGACCATCAACGACAACAATGACGATCTGATTGCCAGCCAATAGCTTCATGATGGTCCCGCGGTTAGTCTCACCTCGTCGACGCAGATCGTCCTCCACTCGCTGTCCCGCACCCAGCATTCGGATGAGGACGAGATTTGACAGAGCATCCAAGTAGCGAGCAGTAAGGCGGGCACGCTCACGACGAGAATCTGACGATCGCTTGCGAAACAGCTTGACGAATCCACCAATCAGCGTCGGAATGAGGGGGCAGGCTAGTAACACGACCAGGCCGGTGAACCAGTCCAAACCGACGAGGATGACCAGACACACCAACACCGGAGTGGCCAGGGCCGCAAGGATGTCAGGGAGAAAAACTTGACGATACTCACTGACCCGCTCAACATTATCGGTAGCTAAGGTAATGACTCGTTCCCCCTCGTCTGCGGCAGGCGGGCCAGTGAGGGATCGACGGTAAAGAACATCGAGAACCTTGGCGTGCAGAGCTGCCTCCTCAGCACGGGCGTGACGGCCCGACATCGACACCGCAGCCCCAGCCGCAACAGCCGCCACCACCCCACCGATGCCCATCGCCCAGTACCAGCCAGGAGCCGGGGCGAAATCCTCGAAACGACCACCGATAATTTGGCCTACTGCGACGAGGAAAAGGCAAGTAGCGACGACCTCCACAATATGAACGGCAGCCACACGTCGGGCTCGCGAACCCGACTGTGGCGACATCACCGATACTGAACCCGACATGGCTACCTTCGCTCATCGTGGCTGGCGGTTCGAGCGCGTCTCGGCAGGATGACGAGCTCCCCTCCCGGCAAGGCGACGACCTCGATGGGCCATCGATACACCGTGGTGAGATTATCCTCGGTGAGCACCTCCACAGCTGGCCCCACGGCCAGTATTTTTCCTCCGGACAACAAAGCGATCCGGTCGCAGCACGCTGCTGCCAACGCCACGTCGTGCATGACGGCAACGACCGCGCACCCCGCATCGGCCAATTCGTGACAGATCGCCATAGTGCGTTCCTGATGACAGATATCGAGGGCAGCAGTCGGCTCATCAAGGAAAACACAGGGTGCCTGCTGGGCAAGCACCCTGGCCAACGTCACCCGGGCGCGTTCGCCACCTGACAGACGCGTCACCTCTCGATCGACAAGGTCAGTGACCTCGGTACGTTCCATCGCCCTATCGACGATGACGGCGTCGTCAGGGCCGCGTGGATGTGGGGATCGTCCCATCATGACAATGTCGTGAACGAGATAGGAGAAAGGGAACTCGCTGAACTGGGGCATCACTGAGCGACGCAGCGCCAGCTGGGGACGAGAGAGCTTTTGAAGAGGCGCTCCGTCGAGTTCAACCGTTCCCTGCCAACCCTCAAGGTCACCACAGAGCACGCTCAGTAGGGTGGATTTACCCGCGCCGTTCGGCCCCAGCAAACCGACGAATTCACCTGCTTGGACGTCGAGGTTGATCCCGTCGAGGATCCTTCGCTCCCCGTAACAAAAGGTCACGTCCCGCGCACGGATCATCCCAGGGCCTTCTCACCACCCATGCCTCGTCTCAACAATATGAAGAAAGTAGGACCGCCAACGATGGCAGTAAAGATGCCAATGGGCAGATCGGCGTAGGGCACCACAGTTCGAGCAGCGATGTCGGACAGTGTGACCAACAGACAACCTCCCAACAAGGCAGACGGGATGAGCCATTTGTTGGCTGGCCCGATGAGCAGCCTCAAAACATGCGGCACTATGAGCCCCACAAATGTGATAACTCCGGCATAAGCCACCGCCGCCGAAGTTAGCAGTGCTGTCAAAGCTATCGATGACAACCGTAACCGATTGACGTTGACTCCCAAGTGCCCTGCAGCCCTCTCACCCAAGGCCAGAGTGTCGAGCTTGCCAGCAATAAGGATGGCCCAGACAATCCCGACACTGGCTACCGTCCCGACCGTTGCCACGTGACTCCAGGTTGTCCCGCTCAGGGATCCCATCTGCCAGAAGACAATTTGGTCCCGGGCGGTAGTCGGCGCAACATAAGTGGATATTGAGGTGATAGCCGAACACACGGCCGTCACCGCGATGCCAGTCAGAACTAGGGTCGTCGACTCAGCTCGTCGTCCGGACCGCGCCATAATGTAGACCGAACTGGCCGCAAGCAGTCCGGACACAAATGCCGCTGCCGGCACCCCGAACCCGGACAAAAAATTGGGGGCGACCACAATCATGATCGATGCCCCCACAGCCGCCCCCGATGACACGCCAATGACACCGGGTTCAGCGAGCGGATTGGAAAACAGCGCCTGCATGACGGCTCCGGCCACAGCAAGACTAGCCCCCACTAGCAGGCCAAGAACAATGCGCGGAAAGCGGATCTGCCACAGCACCGACTCGGCCATGGCGTCAGTGGCCGACCTCCCGAAAACGATTTTGATGACGTCGGCGGCCTCGACGCGGTACTGACCAACCATCGCTGACAACAGCACTAAACCACATACGATGATGACGAGGCAGATGGTGGAGATAACGCGAACCCGAGTCCGTCGCTCAATCCCAGAACGCTGGACAACCGGCTGTGACAGGGCGCTCATTTGACTCCGTACAAAGCCTTGGCCACAGCGGTCAGGACCTCCCCGGTTTGGGGCCCGAAAGACAGCGAGATTCCATCAGGAATGGAAATAACCCGTTGCTTGCGCCCTGCGGTGGTGTTAGCGACGCCAGCTCTAGCCAGCAGTCCCTTCATCCCCCCGGTGGAAGCAAGCCCATCCCTCATGACGAAGATCGCATCCGGGTTGATGGAGACCAGGGATTCGGCGTTGGCAGGTACGAGGGTCGTTATGCCTTTGTCGGAGGCGACGTCATCGGCACCCACCCCCTGGATAAGCTCGCTGGCCCCGTTCTCAGAACCAAGAATGAAGAAAACGCCAGCATTTCCGCGAACGTAGAGGAAAGCGACTCGCATCGGCTTGGCAGGTTTCCATGCTGCTATCTGCTTTTTGGCCTGGTCGATCTGCTCTTGGGTACGTTTCACCAGGGCTTCGCCTGCATCAGGCTTTCCGACGGCATCGGCAATAGTGCGAATAAGCTGAGGAGTGGAGCCGACACTGCGGTGGGGATCTACGAGCACCACCGGAATCCCGGATTTACGGAGCTGATCGAGGGCCTCCTTCGGACCCACGCTGCGGTCGGCGATGATGACCGACGGTTTCAGACCTGCGACGGCCTCGACGTTAAGAACGTGTCCGTTTTCTGTCACCACGGGGCGGTCATGCAACTGCTTTTCAGTGGAGGAAACAGTGCGCCCGACGATCTTGTCGCCCAATCCAAGTCCAATGAGGGTGCGTGACAAGGTGCCGTAGAGGTCAAGAGCGAGAATTCTCGAGGTGCTTTTGATCGTCACCTTGTTCCCCTCGACGTCAGTGACGGTCACTGGAAGTTTTTGGGCAGACGACCCCTCGACTGGCTTCGGATCAGGTAGTTCTGGCACTTCCGTGAGACCGCGAAGGGTGTGCGGGTCAGGCAAATCCCGCGCTGCCTGTGAAGTGGCTGATGCCGCCCTCGTCGACGATGTCGCGACGGACGGTACCGGCGTGGAGGATGTGGCAGGACCTTGGGAGATCGAGGAGGAATGACCACAGCCGGCCACCAACATGGTCAGAGCCAAGCCGACTCCGGCAACTCGACGGTACATCCGGATCATGGTTCTCAACTTTCGAAACTCGTTTTCGGGAATGTAGCAGGGATGGGGACGAGTGCCCCCATCCCTGCCGGCACTTTGTCTGCGTGCGAAATGACGGCGTTCGACGAACGGATCAGATCCGGGCAGCGTAACGACGGCAGACGACCACCGTCGAGACCACGGCGGTGAGGGCGAGCCCTCCGACGATGCCGAGATCGATTTCGTCACTGGATGGGCCCTCAGCACCGGTAACGGGCAGTCCCCGTCCCGCACCCTTACCGGAGTCGTCACCGATGACCTTTCCGGTGACAGCGTCAACAGTGACGTTGTGGCAGACCTTCTCCGCTGACAAGGTGAGGTTCGTCGACAACGGGTTCATCGGCTCACCAGCCCTGTAAAAACCGGCAAAAGCCTTGGCCCCAGTCGCGGTCAGCTTGACCGGCGAACCTTTAATGGCGGCGTTACCGGAGACCGATACCCCGAAAGTGGCAAAATCAACGCGACCATAGTTGGTTTTCTTTCCATCCATCGAAGAGGACTTGACGTCAAGATAGAGGTGCCCAGTCGAGCCCTTGATCTGTAGGGAAGGCTCAGCCAGCGTCATGTCCAGAATGCCGTGATGGCCAGTCATGTGAACCGAGCCGGAGTACTTAAGAGATCCAGATTTGGTAGCAGGATCGAATGAGCCGCTGGTGAGAGGGAAAGTGAAGGCCGAACCGTTCCAGTTGGCGCCGCCCGAAAGCTTCCACGAGCCATTGGCAATAGGACCACGCAGGTAACTGGTGAAGGATGTTCGGATACCCCAGGTCAGCGAACCCGAGGTCACCTTGGACGCACCGATTGTGCAGACCTGTTTGGTCATGGTGCGATGGGCGGCCGGAGTCTGGGACCTGTGTTCTGCCGTCTTCTGCTGTGGTGTCGTGCTCTGCTTGTTCGGGCCGGCCTGCTTACTGGGCTTAACCTGCTTCGACGGGGCAGCTTGCTTACTCGGCTGCTTCGACGGGGCAATTGGGGTCTTCGGCCCTGTAGGAGCCGGTGTAGCTTCCCGATAGGTCACCGGAGTACGGGTATCGTCAGAGTGATCTGTCTTACCAACTCCATGAGCCTTCGTGGTGAGGACGACGAAATCCTTGCCTTGTTCAAAGGGAGGGGCTTTCATCGTGATGGTAAAAGACCCATCGTTATTCATCGGCCTACCTTGAGCGAACCGGGAGCCAATAGCTTTTTGACTCGGGGTATAGACCCAGATTGTCGATGGGGACTCCGTCGTGTCCTTGCTCGGGTCATAGCCGTAGAACTTGTCCGAATTGCCATAGAACTCGGGCACCGAGGCCGGTGCCACAGCAACGTAGACACCGAAGCCGGTAGTCGAGAATCCCTTCCCACTGATGGTGATATCACCTCCCTCCCGACCTACTGGTATCACGGTTACCGTCGGACCAGCTGCCCATGCCGCCGGAGTGATCAACACTCCGGTAAGGGCCAAGATGGCCCCGAGCACACTGGCGACGATTTTGCGCATGGCCGATGTGGTCATGAGACGTCCCCTTCGGTTGTGAATACGGCCCACCTTGGGCCACCTATAAGGTTAGCCTTGCCTAATTCGTGCGCGCAAGCATGAAACCGCGCCCCATAATCGGACTCCTACATCAAGCTGGCAAAGGAAGGACCGTTCGCCCCCAAGCAGCCCAAGAAACACAAACGAGGGGCTCCGCCATTATGGCGGAGCCCCTCGAAGTTTCGACGAAAAGTAGAATCAGTTATGGGTCAACTTGTCACGAAGAGCCTGCAGAGCCTCGTCGGACGCCAGCGAACCCTCAGCCGGGCCACTGGTGTAGGACGACTGGGCGCCACCATCGGTAAGAGCGGCTTCCTGATCGGCCTGCTCGGCCTCGATGACCTGCTTGCGGTGAGCCTCCCAGCGAGCCTGAGCCTCGGCGTACTGCTGCTCCCAAGCGATGCGCTGCTCGTCGTAACCCGGCTTCCACTCATTGGTCTCCGGATCAAAGCCCTCGGGGTAGATGTAGTTACCGTCCTCATCATAGGAGGCAGCCATCCCGTACAGCGACGGATCGAACTCGTCAGACTCCACGTCGATACCCTCGTTGGCCTGCTTAAGGGACAGCGAGATGCGGCGACGGTCGAGGTCGATGTCGATGATCTTGACCATGACATCGTCGTTGACGCTAACGACCTGCTCAGGGATTTCGACGTGGCGCTCGGCCAGCTCGGACACGTGGACCAGACCCTCAATGCCGTCCTCGACGCGAACGAAAGCGCCGAACGGAACGAGCTTGGTGACCTTGCCAGGAACAATCTGACCAATCTGGTGCAGACGGGCGAACGCCTGCCACGGATCCTCCTGGGTCGCCTTGAGAGACAGCGAGACGCGCTCACGATCCATGTCGACGTCCAGCACCTCGACAGTGACAGGCTGACCAACCTCGACGACCTCGCTCGGGTGGTCGATATGCTTCCAGGACAGCTCGGAGACGTGGACTAAGCCGTCCACACCGCCCAGGTCAACAAAGGCACCGAAGTTGACGATCGAGGAGACGACGCCCTTGCGGATCTGACCCTTCTGCAGCTGATGCAGGAAGTTCTGACGAACCTCAGACTGAGTCTGCTCGAGCCACGCACGACGCGACAGCACAACGTTGTTGCGGTTCTTGTCGAGCTCGATGATCTTGGCCTCGATCTCCTGACCCACGTAGGGCTGGAGGTCACGGACTCGGCGCATCTCAACAAGGGAGGCGGGAAGGAAGCCACGCAGGCCGATGTCGACAATAAGTCCACCCTTGACGACCTCGATGACGGTACCGGTGACGACGCCGTCTTCTTCCTTGATCTGCTCAATCGTGCCCCAGGCGCGCTCATACTGGGCACGCTTCTTGGACAGGATCAGACGACCTTCCTTGTCCTCCTTCTGCTGAACGAGGGCCTCGATCTCATCACCGACGTTGACTACCTCAAAGGGGTCCACGTCGTGCTTGATCGACAACTCTTTGGACGGGATGACACCCTCGGTCTTGTAACCGATGTCAAGGAGGACCTCGTCGCGGTCCACCTTGACGACGGTCCCAGAGACGATGTCGCCGTCATTGAAGTACTTGATGGTGGCGTCCACAGCGGCCAGAAAGGCCTCCGGGCTACCAAGGTCGTCAACCGCCACGGATCCATCGGCGGTGTTGGCGACATTCTGCTGGTCAGTGTCGACCGGGTTCGAGGTGGAGGCCTCAGTGGAGGAGGTCATGTAGTAGGACTCCGATTGATGTTATATGGCTTGAAACACGCCGCAGCCCCGACCGTGGAGTCGAGCACGATCTACTCCCGTCCGAGATCGCACAGACCACAACGCAGTAGCCAGCGTAATACCCGAAACCACGAAGGGTCAACCAACCTTCTTTTCATTAACGGTTCTTGCCGTGCTCACCGTCAACACGAAAGTTGAGCACAATAGGAGGTCTATCATACAAGAAGGTAGCCTACATCTGGATCCGTTCCCTCGGACCCCGTCCGCATTCGGGAAATCCATCCCGAGTCTGAACCCTCGCAAGCCCTGGAGGACATCACAGTTATGACCGATCGGTCTCCCCGACGCCAAGAACCTTCCACCGGGTCAACCCCGTCGAACAGTTCGACTACCCATGCCGGCGACAGCGCACAGCCGGGCGGCCCGAAGTGGCGAATCGTTGCGCTCGTGGTGGTCATTGCTCTCATCATCGCCGCTATCGCCGTTATCTTCATTCAGCGCAACAATGACAGCGACTCTGCTGGTGGAGCAGCATCATCAACCACCGCGACCACGACATCTAGCACGTCGGGCATTCCCGCCGCTTCGGCCGCGAAAAAAGGCCCGGTTCCAGCCGGCTGCATGAAAACCCCCAAGCCGATCGTGCCGGTGAAATATTCCATCGACGGGATGAAGGCGTCCGCGAAGGTACTATCCCGAGGCGTAGATGAGACTGGGGCCGCTGGGGCACCGCCAAAGAATGACCCCTCGTCAATGGCTTGGTTTAACCAAGGCCCGAAGATCGGTTCCGACAAGGGGAACGCTGTGTTGACCGCGCATACTTACCACAAGGGTGGGGCTCTTGGTAACCGCCTCTACGACAAAAACAACGGCATTAAGAAGGGCGACATTATCCGCCTGACTGACAAGACGGGGCAGACCGTGTGTTATCGCTACGATCACGACACCAAGGTCATGGTCAAGGACTACAACCCTAATTCAAATATCCTTTACGACAACAATGGTCCGGCCCAGGCGGCCATTGTGATCTGCTGGGATTACGTCAAGAAAACTGGAGAATTTGACTCTCGCGTCATCTTCTACACATATCCAGTCGCATGATTTTTATCAGGCTCCATAATTTCATCTAAGGCCACCCTGAGGCGAGCGCGCACATTCAGCCACTTCTATTCTGAAGCTTATGAACCGTAGTGCGCGCTCGCCCTTTCCATCCTCGCTCCTCACAGATCTTTTAGAGGCCCTTGGAGAAAGCAAGGTCAGCCAAGATCCGCTCGACCTCGCCGCAGTAGCTCCTGATGCATCCCACTACCTGCTCACTCCTAGCGTCCTCGTCCGCGCCGGATCCACCTCCGACGTCGCTGCAGCCATGGCGGCCGCCAAACGCCACAAGGTGGCTGTCAATTTCCGCTCCGGCGGAACGAGTCTGTCCGGGCAGGGCTTGACGAACGGTGTCATGGTCGACGCCCGACGGTCCTTCCGCGGCATTGAGGTGCTCGACGGCGGCCGCAAGGTTCGCGTCCAGCCTCGGGCGACGATCGTCGCCGTCAATTCCGTCCTTGCCAGGTACGGACGCAAACTCGGCCCCGACCCGGCGTGTCAGTGGCATGCACCCTCGGCGGAGTGCTGGCCGACAACTCCTCGGGTATGAGTTGCGGCACCGTCGCCAATTCTTACCGCACCCTCGACTCCATGATCTTCGTGTTGGCATCAGGCACCGTCATTGACACCGCTGACCCACAATGTGAGGACAAACTGGCCCATGACGAGCCCGAACTCGTCGAGACACTCATGGCACTACGAGACCAATGCCGAGAGCAGGCCCGTGCCGACGAAATCACTTTCCAATTCTCGCGCAAGAACACGATGGGTTATGGGCTCAACGCCTTCCTCGACTACGACACTCCAGCGCAGATCCTCTCCCACCTCATGATCGGTTCGGAGGGGACCCTTGGATTCATCTCCTCGGCCGTTATGAACACCGTGAAGATCATGCCAAACCTGGCCACTGCCTTGCTCCACTTCCCCACTCTTGACGCTGCCACCAAGGCACTACCAGCTTTAGTGAAATCCGGGGTGACCGTCACTGAGCTGATGGATTCCTCGTCCCTCCAGTTGTGTCGCGATGACCCGGTCAACGGTCACATCATCCCGCCAGCTCCCGGGAGCGGAGATGCCGCTCTTCTCGTCGAGTACCACTGCCCAGATCGAAAATCACGAAATGAGGCTGTCGCAGCTGGCAACTCCGTCACCTCCGAACTGGATCTGGTCAATAAGCCCACGTTCACCGACGACCCCGCTGTGCGTGGCCCAATCTGGACCCTGCGCAGTGGCCTTTATGCCAAGGTCGCCGGCACACGGCAGTCGGGCCAGACAGCCCTGCTGGAGGACATCGCCGTTCCCGTCGAAAACCTCGCCGCGGTGTGCGAAGACCTGCAGCAACTTTTCAGCGAACACAATTACCCAGAGTCGATCATCTTCGGCCATGCCAAGGACGGGAACATTCACTTCCTCGTCATCGAAGACTTCCGCAACAAAGCGGGCTTGGATCGTTACGAAAAATTCACCGAGGACATGGTGACCCTTGTCCTCAATACCCACGGCACCCTCAAGGCCGAGCATGGCACCGGACGCATCATGGCGCCCTTCGTCGCACGCCAATACGGGCCTGACCTTTACCGAATCATGCGTCAGGTCAAAAAATCAGTGGACCCGGCAGGAGTGCTCAACCGCGGCACCATCATCACCGACGACCCGAAATTGCACCTCAAGGAGGTCAAGCTCACCCCAACTGTCCAAGATGAGGTCGATCGGTGTGTCGAATGTGGGTACTGCGAACCAGTCTGCCCGTCACGGGATCTCACATTGACGCCTCGCCAGCGGATCGTCATGCAACGCGCCATCGCTCAAGCACGAGCTGACGGGGATGAAGTGCTCGCGACCGACCTTGAAGAGCGTGCGACCTACCCGGTAGTGCAGACCTGTGCCGTTGACGGCATGTGCCAAACCAACTGTCCTGTACACATCAATACCGGCGATCTGGTACGGCGACTCCGAGCCGAACATAACCCAGCAGCCTGGCAGGCCACCTGGGATCTAGCGGCTAAGGGGTGGGGGCCCTTCGTCACGGCAGCAAGCGCCGGGATGTCAGCGATCAAACCTGTTCCCGCAGCAGCAACCAATGTCCTCACCGGAGCTGCCCGCGCCGTCTTGGGAGCCGACCGTATTCCGCAAGTTTCCGATGAGTTGCCTGGTGGTGGTAAACGACGCAGCTCCGGTCACCGCAGCGCCCCGCATGGACGCCCCGAGGTGGTGTACCTGCCGGCCTGTGTCAACACCATGTTCGGTGGCGTCATGCCGGGCGAGAAGACAACCGAGTTTGCGATAATTTCTCTGCTTACCGCGGCTGGGATCGGGGTGACTGTTCCTGAAGGGATCAATTCGCTGTGCTGCGGCACCCCGTGGAAATCCAAGGGGATGACACAGGGGTACGCGACGATGCGTCGTCGTGTGGTTGACATCATGCGCCAATCTACCCGAGACGGCGAACTGACGGTGATCTCCGACGCGGTGAGTTGCTCGGAAGGCTTCGTCCACGAGCTCGAGTATGAGGGTGTCAAGGACATTCGAGTAGTCGATGCTGTCCAGTACGTCGCCGACGAGGTTCTGCCTATCATGCCGGGGCTACCCAAGGTCGCGTCGGCGGCACTCCACCCAACATGCTCGTCAACCCGGATGGACTGGAACGACTCGTTGCAGCGCTGTGCCGAAGCGGTGGCAGACGAAGTCGTCGTCGCCGACGCCTGGGGCTGCTGCGGGTTCGCTGGGGACCGCGGCATGCTACATCCAGAGCTCACCAAGTCAGCCACTCGCCGCGAGGCAACGGAGCTAGCAGAACGAGAATTCGACCTCTATCTGTCCGCCAACCGCACCTGCGAACTCGGCATGGAACGAGCTACGGGCAAGCCCTGGCGTCACGCCCTCTCGGTACTCGCCGAGCGCATGGTGGAGTATGCCCCAGCATGACCCCACGCATGAGAGCTTCTTCCAACGCTGCACGTCGGCACCGTTATCCACCGGGTTCACAATGGCCACTTCAATCCCGCGTAGCTCGACGGGGAATGGCGGTCGAGGTATGAGGGGCGTCTCAGGTGCCCCCATTCCGAATCCGGCTGGTTGGGAGTGGTATCAGTGCGCAGCATCGAACCAGGACCGTCCGACCCCAATTGACACCGTCAACGGGACCGATAGGTCCATGGCGTGTCCCATAGCGTTGGTAACGATCTCGCGAACCTTCTCCTCTTCACCCTTGGCAACCTCAAGGATGAGTTCATCATGAACCTGCAGCAACACCCGGCTTGTCAAAGCTGCCTCAGCAAGTTTCTGGTCGGTGGCGAGCATGGCCAGTTTGATGAGGTCCGCTGCCGATCCCTGAATGGGAGCGTTGAGGGCGGCACGCTCAGCCATGTCTCGGCGCTGACGGTTTGTTGAGGTGAGGTCAGGAAGGTAACGACGACGTCCCAGGAGAGTCTCGGTGTATCCCTGACGACGCGCCTGGTCAACGACTTCTTCGAGATACTCATGTACCTTTCCGAACCGGCTGAAGTAGTCGGCCATGAGTTCTTTAGCCTCACCCACGCTGACCTTGAGCTGGTTAGATAACCCATAGGCACTCAATCCATAGGCCAGTCCGTAATTCATGGCCTTGATCTTGGAACGTTGCGCCACGCTGACATCCTCGGGAGCAACGCCGAATACGTGTGATGCCGTCACGGTGTGAAAGTCCTGACCCGACTGGAAGGCGTCAATGAGAGATTGGTCCCCAGATACGTGCGCCATAATCCGCATCTCGATCTGCGAGTAGTCAGCGCTCAGGAGGGATTCGTACCCCTCACCGACAACAAACCCTTCGCGGATGCGTCGTCCCTCTTCGGTACGCATCGGAATGTTTTGAAGGTTCGGGTCCTTGCTCGACAATCTTCCAGTCACGGCAACCGTCTGCATATACGTGGTGTGGACTCGACCGTCATCACGGATCTCCTTGAGCAACCCATCAACGGTCTGACGCAACTTGATGGCGTCTCGGTGCTCGAGAAGATGGGCAAGGAAAGGATGCTCGGTCGTCTCGTACAACCCAGCCAGAGCGTCCGCGTCAGTCGTGTACCCGGACTTAGTACGCCGGGTCTTAGGCATATCGAGCTTGTCGAACAGCACTCCCTGCAACTGTTTAGGCGAGGACAGATTGATCTTCTCCCCAGCTGCTTCCCACGCAGCCTCCTGGGCTCGTGTTACCCGCTCGTCGAACTCGGAGCGCAACCCTTCAAAGATGTCCGTATCGACGGCGATACCGGCACGCTCCATTGAGATAAGGCACCTCTGTACCCCCATCTCGACATCATGCAGCAGCTCGGCCCCGCCGCGCGCCTCGACCTCTTTCTCCATGACGTCAGCCAGCCTGGTGACAGCCACTGCTCTCTCCATCGACTCAGCAAAATGGTCTTCCCCAAAATCGAGCATGGCCTGGTCAGAGTTTTCCTCTGCCTCACCCAGGGCGACGTTGAGGTGGGTACGTACCGCATCGTCAAACTTGTGGGCACGGCGATCTGGATGCAGCAAGTACGAGGCAAGCTCGGTATCACAGGTCAGGCCCGCGACCTCCCAGCCGCGCTCGGCGAGGGCCTCTACCGGACCCTTGGCTGAATGCATGGCCTTAGGACGGTCTTTGTCGGCCAGCCAGGCGGCAAAGACGTCCTCGTCTTCAGGGCTCAACTCGGCGGCGTCGAACCACACTGCATTACCGTCGACGCCTCCCAGCGCGACAGCTTCCACATCTCCAGATCCACTTCCCCAGCTACCAGTGACGTCGACGCCTATGCGACCTGCAGTTGTGGACAGCCAATCATTCAATGTCCGTGGTTCCAGGACCGTCCCTGAGATCTCGAGGGTGTCGTCGACTTCATCGACCCCATCGGCATCAGATTCGGTGGCCAGGGCACGAACGCGGTCCCACAGGGTGCGAAATTCCAGGGTGTCAAAGACCGCGCGAGTAGCCTTCGGGTCCCAGGGATGACGGGCAAGCTCGGCCAGGGTGAGGTCAAGGTCAAGGTCACGGACCAAGGCATTGAGCTTGCGGTTACGGATGACGTCGTCGAGGTGATCGCGGAAGGACTGTCCCGCCTTCCCCTTAACGGTGTCGGCCTGACGGATGAGGTTTTCCAGACCGTCATAAGCCGTTAGCCACTTCACCGCTGTCTTAGGGCCAACACCGGGAACCCCGAGCAGATGGTCGGCGCTCTCCCCCACCAAAGCTGCCAGCTCCGGGTACCGTGCCGGAGGCACCAGGTATTTCTCCTCAACGGCCTCCGGCGTCATGCGAGCAAGGTCTGAAACGCCCTTGCGTGGGTAAAGCACCGTCACCTGATCGTTAACCAGCTGCATGGCGTCACGGTCCCCAGAAACCAGCAGCGTTTTGAATCCCTCTGTAGTCGCCCGGGTCGACAAAGTGGCAAGGATGTCGTCGGCCTCGTAGTTCTCCTTAGACAAGTGAACGATGCGAAGAGCATCGAGGACCTCTTTGATGAGGTCAATCTGACCGGGGAACTCTGGCGGAATAGCGGCACGACCGGCTTTGTACTCGGAGTATTCGGTGGTGCGGAAAGTGCCTCCGGCAAGATCCCATGCCACCGCGACGTGGGTGGGCTTCTCGTTACGCAGCAGGTTGATAAGCATCGCGACGAAGCCATGCACTGCATTAGTGTGCTGCCCCGTCGAGGTGGTGAAGTTCTCGACCGGCAGGGCGTAAAAAGCCCGGAAGGCCATCGAATGCCCGTCAAGGACCATGAGGATGGGCTGCGTCGTCTCGCTCATATCGTTGACTTTAGAGGACGCCACGGACAACGGGATGCGATCAAGGTGGCACACGGTGGCATGCTTCACCTGTGACGTATTCCGTTCCTGAACATCCGCTTCCCGACTGGCTGGCACAACTCGTCAGTCCTCTTGACGACAAGCTCGGCGTCAAAGTCCGAGAGATCTCACCTCACCGCTGCGTCGTCACCGCGCCGCTCGACGGCAATACCCAACCTATGGGCCTGTGGCACGGGGGCGGCTCGGGAGTCCTGGTGGAGACCGCCGGGTCGCTGGCAGCCATGGCCCACGCACGGATGCTCGAGCATTCAGCCGTGGGAACCGAACTGTCAGTCTCGCACCTGCGCCCGCCCCACGGTCATCAGGTCATCGCTACCGCGACAGCCGTGCATCTCGGTAAACGCACAACAACCCACATCGTCGAAATCGTCGACGATGAGGGCCGCATCTGTGCTATTGGAAGGATGACCTGTCAGGTCATCTAAAAGGACCAGCAGCCCGAGATCACTTCTCGCTCTCGGCGTGATCGATAACTCCTTGAGCGACCTCTCGCATTGACTTACGCAGATCCATGGCGGTCTTCTGGATCCACCGGAAGGCCTCTGGCTCAGTAAGGTCAAGGCTGGTCTGCAAAATACCCTTGGCCTGGTCGACAATCTTGCGCGACTCGAGGCGCTCCTCCAGGTCCATGACCTCGTCCTCAACGCCGCGGATCTCGGCAAAACGGGCCATAGCAATCTCGATAGCCGGAATGACATCCGAAGCATCGAAAGGCTTGACGACGTAGGCCATCGCACCCGCTTCTTTGGCACGTTTGATGAGGTCACGCTGTGAGAAAGCGGTCAGCATGACGACAGCACAGATACGGTCTTCGGCAATCTTGTCGGCCGCAGTGATGCCGTCCATCTTGGGCATCTTGACGTCCATGACGATCAGGTCGGGCTCGAGCTCGTTGGCAAGACGGACAGCCTCCTCGCCGTCGCTAGCTTGGCCGACAATCTCGTAACCATGCTCCTCGAGCAGCTCGACGAGATCGAGACGGATAAGAGCCTCGTCCTCGGCGACTACGACACGTGGATGTTCCGCCTCCGCCCCCGAGTCAGAGGTTGACCGAGTGAGGTCCTGTGGCTTGCTCACGGTGATTCCTTGCATGTCGAACGTTGACAACTCGGTTCAATCTTAGTGGTTATGAGGTCTTACCGCACATGCACATGCCCCCAACTAGCGGATCTCCTCGTCTAGAGTGCCCGCCCAATCGACCCTCGTGAGCGGCGAATCGGCATCCGGGCGCAACTGTGGCACAATAGGCAAGCCGGCCCGAGTGGCGGAATGGTAGACGCGGCGCACTCAAAATGCGCTGTCCTTGCGGGCGTAGGGGTTCGACTCCCCTCTCGGGCACCGTCGGCTTATACCCGTGATCCCAGGGCTAGTCCCAGGATCGCTGCCAGTACTCCCGCAATCGCCATTCCCATACAGTGCAGCGCTCCCACGCGCCTCCCGCACCCGTATGCAGCACGCGCTGTTTCGACAGAGGCTGTGCTGAAGGTCGTAAACCCACCACAAAAGCCCGTTCCCAATGGCTCTTTGAGATTCTGTGAAAATCCCAGATGGTTGAGAGCTGCCGCAGTAATGAGCCCCAACAACAGCGATCCCATCACATTGATAACTAGGGTTCCTAGCGGAACTGGAACCGAGAACCGCGAGTTAATGCGCGAGTCAAGCAGGAAACGCGCTACCGCCCCAAGACCACCAGCCAGGCATACCCACAACATCGTCATGACGATCTTTTACCCATGACACAACGCACCGCGGCGATCACGACCCATGCTAACAATGCACCTGCCGCGACACTCGTCAAAAGATAGGCAATACCCCATAACCACTGCCCTGACATCACACGTTGGCCGGCTTCCACCGTGAGGGCGGAATAAGTCGTAAATCCACCTAACAATCCGGTACCGATGCATAGCCGCACCGCTCGACGAACCCCTCGGTCAGGGCCAGCGTGGACGAGCAGCTCGAGCAAAGTCGCCAGTACGAAAGCTCCGACAAGATTGATAGCCAACGTCCCCCACGGCACACCGTCTGCCCGGGACGGCCACGCATGGGCAATTACGGAGCGTATGAGAGTACCTAGGCATCCCCCCAGAAATACCAACCCCACCAGCACAGGACGACGATCGAGGAATCCCGATCTCATTGCCATGGTGAGGAATCCTTCCAGTCGACGATAGCGGTCAGCACCAGGAGTACCAGACGATGCTGATGATGGGATGCCCATCGAAGTCGACCATCTGGGAGGGGCACGATTGAGGTACTACGAGATCATTCATGCCCGATCTCCCTATGAGCCACGTATCTGCTCTATCACTAGGTCCAGCCGGGGCTCCTCGGAAACGCTAGGCCGCTTCGGGATGGGCCGTCCAGGAAAGCGACGACGTCCCTCACGGAATGAGGGACGTCGTAACGATCGAGGCATACCCGCGATCAGTCATCTTCCTTGATACGAAGGATGCGCAGATTGTTGGTCTTACCCGGAATATCCATCGGGGAACCGGACAACACGACGACGCGGTCACCGACCGGCACGAAACCCTTGTCGCGCAGGTACGCGTTAACCCAGCGGTACAGCTCCTCCGCATTCTTAAACACCGGGGTAACGACGGCGTGAGCGCCCCAGACCCAGGCGAGGGTCTTGGTCGTGGTCTCATCAGAGGTGAAAACGATGAGCGGGGTGCTCGGACGCAGACGAGCGATACGACGGGCGGTGTCACCGGACTTGGTAAAGGCCACGATGAACTTGGCCTCGGCGCGCTCAGCGATCTCAGCAGCTGCCTTCGACATGATGCCACTGGTGGTGTGCGGATCCCAGTCGATCTTGGCGATCTTGTCCAAGCCACGGGCCTCAGTAGACTCAACGATCTTGGCCATGGTGCGGACAGTCTCACCTGGGAAGTCACCAACGCTGGTCTCAGCGGACGTCATGACGCCGTCGGCGCCGTCAAGGATGGCGTTGGCGACGTCGGCGGCCTCAGCGCGGGTCGGGCGGGGAGCGTGGATCATCGACTCGAGCATCTGGGTGGCCACGATGACGGGCTTAGCCTGTAACCGAGCCTTCTCGATGATCTGCTTTTGGATCAGCGGAACCTCCTCGAGCGGGCACTCGACGGCCATATCGCCACGAGCAACCATGACGGCGTCAAAGACGTCAATAATCTCGTCCAGGTTCTCGATAGCCTGCGGCTTCTCGAGCTTGGCTATAACGGGGACGGTACGTCCCTCCTCGTCCATAATCTCGTGGACACGGTCGATGTCAGAGCCGTGTCGGACGAAGGACAGAGCAACAAGGTCGATGCCAGCTTTGAGAGCCCAGCGCAGGTTCTCCTCGTCCTTTTTGGTGAGGGCGGGAATAGACACGGCAACACCGGGGAGGTTGATGCCCTTGTGGTCGCCAACCGGGCCAGCGACAGTGCAGTGACAATTGACGTCGTTGCCGCTCACAGAGTCAACCTGGAGGACGGTCTTGCCGTCGTCGATGAGGATGACGTCGCCGGGCTTGCAGTCCTGGGGCAGACCCTTGAAAGTGGTGGAGACGCGCTCCTGATTGCCCACAATGTCGTCAGTGGTGATAGTGAACTTGTCACCAATCTTGAGGTCGATCTTGCCGTTCGACTCTCCTTCGGCCTTCTCGAACAGGCCGGTACGGATCTTCGGGCCTTGGAGGTCGGCCAAGGCTGCCACGTTGAGACCAAGCTCTTTCGAGACCGAGCGAACCAGGTCAAGACGCTCCTGGTGCTCGGAGTAGTCGCCGTGGCTCATGTTGAGACGGGCAATATTCATGCCAGCCTCCATGAGCTCCTTCATGGCGTCATGGCTGGTCACAGCGGGCCCAAGGGTATTCACAATCTTAGCTCTACGCACGCCTACACGATACCGCTCAAGGCAACGCGGGCCCGAGCCGGAATGCCAGTCACCGTCGGATGTACACTAGACGTTCACCTATAGTGCACAAATGACCACCACATACCGAGCGACTGCTCAGGTTTGCCTCACCACATCGAGAGCATTCTGGAGATCCGCCGGAAGATCAGCATGAAACGTTACCCACTCGCCACTGCCCGGATGGGTGAAAGACAGCTCACCAGCGTGCAACCATTGCCTCTCCAAACCCAATTCCTTCGCAAGCGCGGGGTCGCAACCGTAGAGCGGGTCCCCACAGCAGGGGTGCTTGATCGCCGCCATGTGCACGCGAATCTGGTGAGTCCGACCGGTTTCAAGGTGTACTTTGAGCAAGGTCGCATGCCGGAACGCCTCCACCGTCTCATAGTGGGTCACCGAGTGACGACCCCCATCGACAATGGCCATCTTCCAATCATGACGGTGATCGCGGCCGATCGGAGCGTCGATAGTACCTGTGAAGGGATCAGGGTGGCCCTGCACCAGGGCGAGATAGACCTTGTCAACGGTGCGGTCCCGAAAAGCCTGCTTCAACAAGGTATAAGCGTGCTCGCTTTTGGCCACCACCATGAGTCCGGATGTACCGACGTCAAGACGCTGAACGATCCCTTGACGCTCCGGTGCACCACTTGTGGAAATTGCGAATCCAGCTGCCGCGAGATGCTCGACGACACTTGGCCCCTCCCATCCCAAGGACGGGTGGGCAGCAACCCCGGCAGGCTTGTCAACGACGACAATGTCCGAGTCGTCGTGGATGATCCGCATCCCCTCAACGATCCGGGGGGTAATGGACGGCGTCGCGACAGGATCACAGAGATCGACGTCAAGCATCTGACCGGTGGCTACCCGGACCGACGCCCGAGAGACCTGCTGGCCGTCCAGAAAGACCCCGCCGTCTTCAATAAGGCTGCTGATCCGGGATCGGGATACCCCACTCATGCGAGCAGCAGCGACATCGACCCGTTCCCCGTCAAGACCGTCGGGTACTAACAGGACGCTCACATCCCCTCCTACTCATCACATCTCATGAATGGTCATCTATCTCAACCTGCATCGTCCTCGTGGTGCCCGAACACAGCCACCACTACGACGAGTATGGCGGTGCTCGTGATGAATATGTCGGCAACGTTGAATACCGCGAAATGCGGCAGGCTCATGAAGTCGACAACATGGCCACGCAGTGGACCAGGGGCTCGGAAAATCCGATCGGTCAGATTGCCGCAGATCCCGGCAATGAGCATGCCGCAGGCAATAAGAGACCAACGATGACGAGCGCGAGGCACCCCCCACACGCATACGGCAATAAGCATGGCGATCGCAAAAAGGCTAATCAACACAGTGGCTGTCGAGCCCATCGAAAAAGCCGCCCCGGGATTGCGGATCAGGCGCAGGGTGAGGAAACCACCGAACCAGCTCGGCGGGTTGTAAGGATCGAGACGGGCAACTGCCTCAGCTTTCGTCCATTGATCAAGTCCGTAGCCGAGCACACCTATGGCGACCATGACGACGCGCCAGCGCTTCAGCTGCCCACCTACCAACACGGTCGGGTTAGAGCTCACCGACGCTCTTGGCGCTGCTTGCACTTGACGCACATGGTGGCCCGCGGGAACGCCTGCAGCCGAGCTTTTCCAATCGGCTCACCGCAGGATTCGCAGGTTCCCCAGGTGCCCCCGTCGAGAAGTTGAAGAGCCAGCTTCGACTGGTCGTACACAGCGCGAGCGTTACGGGTGACGGAGATCTCCTGATCGCGCTCGAACTGAGAGGAACCGACGTCGATGGTATCCATTCCAGCACCGTCATTCCCCTGCTTCATGAGGTCAGCAAGATCATTCTCGGCTTTGGCAAGGGCCGTGCCCATCCTCTGAACATCGGATTCAAGAGTGCCGACGATTTCGCTAATCTCATCGGCCGTCCACGGCTCATCGCCGTCACGCACCGGCAGGGATGCAGCAATCGCCTCGACATCGTGGTCTGACATGGAACTCTCCGTCGTCATGCGGGGATTGTCCCCGGCTCCGTGGTGTGTGCCGTTCATATCATCACCTACATGGGGGTGTCATGAACTGTGGGCCGACATTACACCCATGGCACTCACTCGTCATCCTCGTGGGTCTTCTCTACCCAAACACTGTATGACAACAACTCCATGCCCCCGATCCTTCGACCGAGAGCACGGAGCTTTACGACGTGTGCGCTTGTCAGTTTTGCTGCTGGCCGCGTCCGATGAGGGCATCCAAACGCGGGGTAGAGGAGCCACCGGGAGCAACACGGTTCTCAGACTTGAGAAGCTCAGGCAACTCTGCGGGCTCAAAAACGCCCTGGTCAAGGTTGTCGGCCTGGGCACGCAGGTGGGAAGTGAGGGCCTCGCGGTAGCTAGCCTCGAAGGAACGCAAGTGATCAACCCTCCCTGCAAGGTTGTCGCGCTCAGCCTCAAGCTCACGGAAGAGCTCCGTGCGGCGAGTCTGAGCGTCAGCATTAACCCTGTCGGCGTTGCTCTTAGCGTCAGAAGTCAACTTTTCAGCATTGACACGGGCACTAGATTCGATACGCTCAGCGCGGGTCTGGGCATCAACGGTAAGCTCATGGGCCTTGGTTTCAGCGGCCTGAACCTTGCGGCCAGCCTCACTCTCAGCCTCATGGACGACGCGCTCGGCATCCGCAAGAGCAAGCTCAACCATCCGGACGACAGCCGGAGAGGCCTCAGCACTGGTGGTGACAACGAGCTTCCTGACCCCGTCGTCGGTCGTCGCAGGCTGCTGCGCGACGGAGGACGTCCGGCTACGGGCGGCAAGGGACTGGGCATCACGAAGCTGTGCGCCAAGACGCTCATTTTCGCTGCGCAGGCGGGCGACCTCAGCCGGGTCAATATCCTGGCCAGGACGCCGTGCAGCCTGACGCAGCTCCTCGATCTGGGACTGCAGGGAGACCCTCTCCTGCTCCAACTGGCGGGCACGTTTCTCGGCGTCCTGCTGAGCAGCTTTGGCACGGTCAACCTCGCCGGAATTGACCGAGCGCCCATTCTGCTGAGAGCGGAGTTCCTCAACCTGAGCACGCAGGTGCTCGTTCTCGTTAAGGAGATCCTGATCCGGCCTCTGTTCCCCCGGCTCACCCGACCTGAGAGCCTCGACCTGGGCTTTAAGACGCTCATTCTCATCGGTGAGGGTCATAAACGCCGCTTCAACCTTGTCGACGAAGTCGTCAACTTCAATGGCGCGGTAGCCCTCCCCGGGGCGTTTGACCATCGGGAAACGAACCTTACGCACCTCTTCGAGGGTCAGCGTCATTGTGCACTCCAAGATGTCGGGAACAGTCAGGACCCGTGAGGCGGACCTATGATGGCCCGGGGTGGACACGAGATGACTTTAAGGCTACTCCACCAAGGCGCTCGCGTCACTTAGGAGGCTCAACCTCACCTTCGGAGTATGGATCGGTCTCATCACCAGAAGATGACGATAACAGCTCGCTGGAGTATCGCCAATAGCACAAAAACGATGATGAACCCCACCGAGAACCCGACGTTGCCGAATCTCACCGGCGGCACCAGACGATCAAAGAACTTGATCGGCGGATCAGTCACGGTGTAGACCGCCTCAAACACTACAGCAAGGACACCGCGCGGCTCGAAACCCCGTATCAGAAGCGGTACCCAGGACATCAACATCCGCACGATGAGTAACACCGTGTAGATCTCAATGATCCAGGTGAGGATGGTGCCAGTCAGGATCATGGCTTCCTCGTCAAGACTGATTGAAGAATCCGCCGCTAGCGATGCGGGCCTTGTCCTCCGGAGTGACATTGACGTTGCGCGGGCACAGCAGGAAAACCTTGCTGGTCACCCTCTCGATGGTTCCGCGCAGGCCAAAGATGAGGCCAGCAGCGAAATCGACGAGACGTTTAGCGTCTGCATCGTCCATCTCAGTGAGGTTCATGATGACCGGAATACCTTCGCGGAACTGCTCACCGATGGTCCGCGCCTCGTTGTAGTTGCGCGGGTGGACGGTCAGGATGCGGTTAATGTCAGCGATGCTCGGCTCCTCAAGTTCCGAACGGCGACGGTGTTGAACCGCCTTGTGCCCCCGAGCGTGCTGCTCATTGGAATCGTGATGATGCAACTGGGTCACCTCCGAAGATGGCTCATACCCGTCGTCGGAGTAGACCTCCGTGGTGAGCTCCTCGTCGGGAAGATCCTCCTCGTCGTACCGACGATCGTCAACGATCCCGACGTACGAGGCAATCTTCCTGCCGATTCCTGCCATCTGGAGCTCCTTCTCGTGGGCTTATCCCCGGGCGGGGTTCTCACCATTCAAGCCTGCCACTGATATTGCCACGGTTTGGTGGGACACGCGAACGTCTAAGACATCATGGACTGAGTACATCTGTCGTCAATGGGCGTCGTGAGCATTCCACACTAGGCCAGCTAGCCGACCAGCGCCATGATCTCGACGATGGGAAAAAAAGTCATCCCCTTCAAACGTGCAAGGATCCAGCCCCACAGCGGCCACACCCAGTGACTCGAGCTGAGCTAACGCTCCTGCACCTAGATCAAGGGCCGGAGCGCCCTGCCGAGTGACCGCACGAGTAGCTGGATACTCGGCCCAGACTTGCTCGGCCATCTCTGCGGGGACCTCGTAACACCTACCACAGATATGGGGACCCAACCACGCAAGCAACTCCGTGGCCCCCATGTCACACATGATCTTGACGGTCGCGGGCAACACACCTGCTAAGAATCCCACTCGCCCGGCGTGAGCGGCACCAACCACTCCAGCCTTTGGGTCTGCCAGCATAATCGGCATACAGTCGGCCACTCGAATAGCCAGCGCAACTCCGGGCAGATCGGTGACCATCGCGTCGGCAATGGGAAGCTTCGGCTGGCCCTCAACGCGATTCCCAAGATACCTCTGGGGAATCCATCCCTCGACGTCGTCTGGGCGGACCCGCCACACTTCGTTGCCATGTACTTGATGGCAAACCATCACCGGACCCAAGCCAAGCCGAGAACGAAGAGAGTCAACATGCTCGAGGACAGTGGGGTCTTCATCAGCGCGGCCGAGGTTAAATCCTTCAAAACCAGCACCCCCGCGTCCTTGTCCGGAAGCGTCGACACGATCAGTGAAGGCGACCCCGACGCCATGATTGGCACCGGGGTCGATAACGAATCTCAGCACGTCACTTCAGGAAGTCAGGGACATCAAGGTCGTCATCCGGCTCCTCAGGCGGATTAACAGGCTCCACAGGATGACTCTGCTGCTGTGACTGGGCCTTTCCGAACGGGCTGCCTTGAGTCTGCGGACGGATCGGCGTCGGCCGCTGGTTATCAGCGGGCTGACGGCTCGCAGACGAACTCGACCCAGCCGAGGTTGATGCAGCAGATCCCGTTCCAGCGCCAATAACTCCCGCTGAAGACCGGTTGGTCATGGCAGGACGGGAAGCAGGACGCTGACTGATTCCAGGCTGCTTGGTGCTGGTGAGCTGGCCGTTCTCGAATCCAGCCGCGATAACCGTAACGCGCACCTCGTCACCGAGGGCGTCGTCGATGATCGTGCCGAAGATGATGTTGGCCTCGTCATGGGCAGCAGCCTCAATGAGATTGGCCGCGCTGGCAACTTCAAACAGGCCAAGGTCGGAACCACCAGCGATAGACAGCAAGACGCCGCGAGCGCCGTCGATGGACACTTCGAGCAGCGGAGACGAGATAGCCATCTCTGCGGCTGCCCGTGCACGGTCCTCTCCAGATGCACGACCAATACCCATGAGGGCGGATCCAGCATTCGACATGACCGATTTGACATCGGCGAAATCCAAGTTGATCTGGCCGGGGGTGGTGATGAGGTCAGTAATACCCGAAACACCTTGCATTAGCACCTGATCAGCCTGCTTGAAAGCGTCAAGAATGGCGATCTGCTGGTCGGTCATGTCCAGCAACTTGTCGTTCGGGATGACGATGAGGGTATCGACCTCGTCGCGCAGATTGTCAATGCCCTGCTCGGCCTGGGAGGACCGACGGTGGCCCTCAAAGGAGAACGGGCGGGTGACAACACCAATCGTCAAAGCGCCGAGGGATCGAGCGATCTTAGCGACGACGGGAGCAGCACCAGTGCCGGTTCCGCCGCCCTCACCAGCGGTGACGAAAACCATGTCGGCACCTTTGAGGGACTCCTCGATCTCGTCAGCATGGTCCTCGGCAGCCTGGCGCCCCTTATCCGGGTCAGCGCCGGCTCCCAAACCTCGAGTGAGGTCCCTGCCGATGTCAAGCTTAACGTCGGCGTCGCTCGTGAGGAGGGCCTGGGCATCGGTGTTGACGGCGAGGAACTCGACTCCCTTGAGCCCCGCCTCGATCATGCGGTTCACGGCATTGCAACCGCCACCGCCTACCCCCACGACCTTGATCACGGCGAGGTAGTTCTGGGATGGAATAGCCACTGGAGTTCTGCCTCACTCTTGTCTGACGGACCGGTCTAGGGGCAAGGCTATGAGCACGTCAAAAGGGTGTCCAACGCTGCAGCCAACCTTGACCTTGACCCTCAACCGTAGCTTGAGACTACTCAGCGAGAGGTCGGATGCTCAGGGGACGAGACGTCATAACGAGTCGCCTTGACGTGGAGCATCGCTGTGGTGACCTTGGCCTTGAGAACAGATTGATCCGCCGATCCCCACACCACCGTTCGCTTGCCCGACAGCACCACGACAATGGCATCGCGAGATGTGGCCTCGATATGGTCAACATGGCGTCTAAGCTCGGTGAGAAAGGAATCAGCGACGGTTGCGACGTCTCGCAATAAGCCACGATTTCCAGATGAGGTCGTCGCCCACACCACGTTCGGAGTGGGTTTCGCGGTTCGGTTAAAGATTCTCCCGGAGGGATCGATCCAGAGGTAGCCCCCAGGAGTCTTCACCTGATACGAGATCTTCAACTCGGTGATGTCAATGACGACAGTGTGCGGCCACTTCCGGTACACCTCAGCCTGTTGGACGATATCCATGCGCGTTACGCGCGCAGCTACGTCGTCGGTGTTCACCCTGGCCAGCGGCTGACCCTTCGGGATCTTGGCGACTTGCTCGACTTGGGACGCCGTCACAAGGCGAGTGCCGTGTACCTCGATGGTGTTGACGCACAACAACGACGAGCTGCGGACGATCCACATCGCCACAAGGACGAGCACCACCACAGCGGCGACAACACCCGCAATGATCCGGTTACGCTTCCTACGGCGTCGACGTCGTAGCTCCATCGCGACGCTGATGTCGGAAACCGGCATCAAGCCTTGCCCTCCAGTAGGCCCACCAGAACCGGGCCAACTAAAGTGACATCTCCTGCGCCAAGGGTGATGACGAGGTCCCCAGGACGTACCTCTTCAGCGAGGGCCTCCGGAAGGTCCTGCTTATCGGGCACATACCGGGAGTCCCCGCCTGCGGCGATAACGGCGTCGTGCACCAACTCGCCGGTCACACCGGGAATCGGATCCTCACGGGCCGGATATATGTCGGAAACGATGACCCGGTCTGCAAGGGTAAGCGCCGATCCGAACTCCCCGGCGAAATCTCTGGTACGGGAAAACAGATGAGGCTGGAAGCAGGCGATGACCCTCCCCTGCCCCGTCACGACACGACGTGCCGCGCCAAGGGTGGCGCGCAATTCGGTCGGGTGATGGGCGTAATCGTCAAAGACTGAGACGTCAGCAACCCGACCCACCAGTTGGAAGCGTCGCAACGTCCCCGTGAAGGATGCGATCCCGGTCAACAGATCCTGGTGACTAATTCCCAGCAGGGAACCGACGCAGTAGGCGGCTGCCGCATTAGAGAGATTGTAGCGACCAGGCACCTGGAGCTCCAGGCGTCCCTGGGTAGGGCCATAAACGAGAGTCGCCGAAGCCGTCGTCCCATTTAAGTCAAGGTCAACGAGCCTGACCTCAGCTTGCTCAGATTCTCCGTAAGTAACGACTCGCACTGTGCCGGTGCTTTCCAGTCGGCAGGCCAATTCGGCTGCCCCCGGATCGTCGGCATTAGTCACGACGTAGCGCACCTCGGGACGGGTTGCCATCGACACGAAGCCGTCGAAGTACGCCTGCGGGGTACCCCAATTGTCTAGGTGATCGGCTTCCACATTGGTGACGACGACGATCTGGCTTGGGTACTGCAGGAAAGACCCATCGGATTCATCAGCCTCCACCACGAATGCTTCTCCCCCACCAAGATGGGAGGACATGCCCGTGGCAGCCAGTGGAGAGCCAATGACATAGGACGGGTCAGCTCCGGCACAATCGAGCATGGTGGCAACCATGCCGGTTGTCGTTGTCTTGCCGTGCGTACCAGCGATTGAGACGCCTTCCCGGCCGAGCATGAGTGCCGCCAAAGCAGCCGAGCGATGCCAGATCCGCAAACCCAGCCGGTGTGCCTCGACCAGCTCGGGGTTGTCAGGACGAATAGCCGAGGAGACGACCACGGTACGAGCCCCCGCCAGGTGGGACGGATCATGACCTACCCAGGTCTGAACGCCGAGACTTGCAAGGTCACGCAAATTAGCCGAGTCGACCTGGTCGGAGCCGCGCACCTCAACTCCCAAGTCGTGGTAAATCCGTGCCACACCGCTCATTCCGGCTCCGCCGATGGCGATGAAGTAGACCGGCCCTACGGCGCTGGGATCAAGTAGCTCGACAGGTTCCCGCAGTGACATGAGATATCTCCTCAACCAATCGTAGGGTCTATCGACGTCGCCGCCGAGATCACCCGGACCGCCATCTCCTCAGCAGCGTGAGCGGGCATGAGTCCCCGTCCTGCCGCTGACATCTGGGCAAGAACATCAGCATCATGGATGCGGGCAGTCTCCGCAAGGAGGCGCTCAACGTCCAGATCAGCATTAGCGACGACAACGCCAGCTCCGGCGTCGACCGCCGAGGTGGCATTGCGCGCCTGCTCGCCATTACCGTGCGGCAACGGCACATAGATAGTCGGCAAACCGACGGTCGCTGTTTCCACCACTGTTCCAGCGCCAGAACGGGCCACCATGAGGTCGGCAGCCGCATAAGCACTCGCCATGTCGTCAACGTATCCCATGGGCAACCATGACGCTCCGGTCAACTCGTCGGTAATCCTCGTAGCCCCCCGGATGTTCTTCGGCCCGAGCACGTGAAGAATCTGCACACCGTCTGCAAGTAGACGTGTCCGCGCAGCAACAACCGCCTCATTAATGGCCACCGCCCCCTGAGAGCCCCCCGACACCAACAAAGTTGGACGGTTGATGTCAAGACCAAGGTCAGCACGAGCACGGGCACAACGCTCAGCTCGGGCTTGCCCACTAGCGTCAGCCAAATCGGTGATCTGTGAACGCAACGGCATGCCAACAAACCGCGCTTTGGGCAAGGGCGTGTCGGGGAAAGCCGTACCGACGAAGACGGCAAAGCGTGCGGCAATCTTGTTCGCCAACCCCGGCACAGCATTCTGCTCGTGGATGACGACCGGGATCTTGGCTCGCCTGGCCGCTAAATACGCAGGCAACGACACGTAGCCACCAAACCCGACGACGACGTCGGTCTGGCGACGCTGAAGCACCTCGCCAGCCTTACGCACCGCCCCGGCTAGCCGAGCAGGAACCTTGAATAGGTCAGCATTAACGGTACGGGGCAACGGCACCGGCGGAATCATGTCAAGTTGCAGCCCCGCTTCCGGGATAACTCGTCCCTCGAGTCCCCTTGGCGTACCAATACACGAGACCGTCGCCCCACGTTCCTGCAGCGCCATCGCGGTCGCGATCAACGGCGATGTATGGCCAGCCGTTCCTCCGCCAGCCAAGACAACGTTTACCATGAGTACTCCTCTGGGGAAGAAAGACGGCAAATGAGGTTCAGATCAGCCACGGTTGCCACCATCGACGACGCTCGTTACTCGGGCCGGCTCAGTGCGTTGCGAGGCAGCAGTACTTCGCCGGGCATCAGGCTCGGTGCGGGCACATGCCAACAAAAGCCCCACTGCTAACAGCGCCGACACTAGTGCAGAACCACCGATAGAAATGAACGGAAGCGGGACGCCCACGACCGGCAAGAGGTTCAGCGATACAGACATGTTGATGAGGGCCTGAGCTGCAATCCACGCGGTGGCCGTCGACGCGGCTGAACGACGAAACAACGAATCCTGCCGCATCGCTGTGCGCACGCCAGCCCATATCAGCAAGGTAAACAGCAGGATGACACCCAGGGTACCCAGCAGGCCCATTTCCTCACCAAGAACGGCAAAGACGAAGTCGTTCTGAGCGCCATCATAAAGGCCGCCCCATTTCTGTCGGGAGGCACCGATACCAACACCCCACCAGCCACCGGTCGCCAGCGCATAAATCGCCGAAAGAGGCTGCTGGGAGGTGCTGGCGCCATTGTCTGGGTGCAGGAACGACAACACGCGCTCGGCGCGATAGGGGGTGATGGCAGTGAGCAGCAGCACCGCCAAGAGACCGAGGCCAATGAGGGCACCCAAATAACGCTTGGGCACTCCAAAGTTCCACATCTGGGCCAACATGATAAGGCCAATAATCATCGTTGTGCCGAGGTCTCCCTGAGCTACAACAAGCAGACCGACGACCCCATATAGACCAAGGTAACCCCCCACGCCCTTCGGAGTCGCCATCTCGCCACGTCGTGAAGACATGTAACTCGCCCCAAGGAGCACCAGGGCGAATTTTGCGAACTCTGAGGGCTGCAAACTAACCGGTCCGAGAGACAGCCATGACTGATTTCCCTTTCCAGCGTCTGAACCCAAAAAGGTCAGCACCAAAACGAGCATGAGACACACGACGGCATAGGCGAACCCACCAAGTTGCCTCAGATGTGTCTCCGAGAGCCGCGACACCACGGCTGCCGCGATAGCGCCCACTACCAGGAACAGGATCTGACGAATCGCAAAGTGATAAGGCCCGTGACCCAGGGACTGGGAGTACACCGACGAGGATGACAATCCCATCAACGCGCCAATACCGCACAGCAGCACGGTAGTAGCCAGGATGACGTAGTAATCCAGAAACGGCTGAGCCAGCAATCGGCGTGAGGAACCGTCACCACCGTCAAGTCGCAGTAAATGCCTCAACCAGCTGCCGGGAGTCCGGCGTCGGGTGGTACGGCGGACCCGTGAATCTACCGATTTCTCAGCCATCGGCATCTGGCCCGTCAACGTGTCGAGCAGCATTGGCAAAGTCCTCACCGCGTGCGGCATACCCGGGCCAGATATCCAAGCTGGCACAGCCAGGTGCCATCAAGACGGTATCCCCAGGACGAGCCATCTTGGCAGCCTCGTGGACCGCACGAGCCATCGCCTCGCGGGACATGTCGTCAATGACGACGACCGGAACCTGTGGAGCATGCTCGGCCAAAGATCTCGCGATGATGCCGCGGTCAGTTCCCAGCACTACGACGCCACGCAGCTTGCCAGCATGAGTGGTCACGAGGTTGTCAAAATGCGTGCCCTTGGCCTGCCCACCAGCGATCCACACGATGTGTTCAAAGGCCCGCATCGAGGAGTTTGCAGCATGGGGGTTCGTCGCCTTGGAATCATCGACCCAGGTAATGCCACCGGCCTGGTGCACCGTCTCGATGCGGTGTCCACCAAGATGCAAGTCACGCAAACCCTGTCCGACGGCAGGCGCAGGAACACCAAAGGAGCGGGTCAGTGCCGCAGCAGCCAACGCGTTTTCGACATTGTGCGGAGCGAAAGGGTGCACGTCCTCAAGGCGAGCCAGCTCCATCGCCGAGGTCGCGCGCTGCTCAACGAAGGCACGATCGACGATGAGGCCGTCCACAATTCCGATCATGGACGGCCCCGGGGTCCCGGTCGTGAACCCGATAGCGCGAGCCCCCTCAACGACGTCGGCATCCTCCACCATGTGTTCGGTGGCGGGATCGGCAACGTTGTAGACGCAGGAGTTGGTCACCTGGTGGTAGATCCGAGCCTTATCGGCGGCGTACGAACCGAGCGGATCCGATTCGTGGGCGTACCACTCCAGGTGGTCTTGATGAAGGTTGAGCACTGCCGCGGAATGGAGAGACAGTGAGTTTGACCAGTGCAGCTGGAAGCTGGACAGCTCCACTGCAAAAACGTCGTAGTTGATCTCGTCAGCCATGGCCTCAAGGATGGGTCGGCCAATGTTACCGACAGCACATGCCTTCAGACCTGCCGCATGAAGAATCGACTCGGTCATCTGGGTAGTCGTCGTCTTGCCATTGGTGCCGGTAATCGCCAGCCACGGAATAACACGGTCGGGATGCATGAGGCGCCAGGCCAGCTCAGGCTCACCCCAAACGGGGATCCCTCGCGTAAGGGCACGAGCTACCAGCGGTTGGGTAGGACGCCAGCCAGGAGAGACGACGACGAGGTCCGTTTCCTCCGGCAAGTCGGATGCTGATCCGGGGCCCAAACGCACTTCGGCCCCGAGGACCTCCAGCAGACCACCTTTGTCACGGTGGGAGTCGTCATCGGAGTCGTCAAGGACGAGGACCGTGGCGTCAAGCTCAAGTAACGCGTCAGCGGCGGCATAGCCGGACGTGCCTAAACCAGCGATGACAACATGCACACCAGACCAGTCGAAGAGCCGGTCAGCCGCGCTGAGATCAACCTTTCCGGAGAACGTCACTGCCCTGCCACCCATTCTGCATAGAAGATTCCTAGGCCAGCCGAAACAGCAAGGCCGCAAATAATCCAGAACCTGATGACTACCGTCACCTCAGCCCACCCCTTCAGCTCAAAGTGGTGGTGCAACGGGGCCATTTTAAAGACACGTTTTCCGCCAGTGATCTTAAACACACTGACCTGCAACATAACCGAGACCGTTTCGATGACGAAGAGAGCACCAATAATGACCAGGAGCAGCTCAGTGCGACTGACGACGGCCATACCGGCAACAGCGCCACCAAGAGCCAATGATCCTGTGTCGCCAAGAAAGATCTGGGCGGGCTTAGCATTCCACCACAGAAACCCAAAACACGCTCCGGCGATAGCGATGGCAACCACTGCAATATCGTGAGGGTCACGCACTGCATAACAGTGGTTTCCTGCGGTGGTCGGGCGAGAGCACCACTGATTGAACTGCCAGATGCTCAGCACGGTATAGGCGCCGAAAACCATCGTGGACGCACCGGTAGCTAAGCCGTCAAGACCGTCGGTGAGGTTGACAGCGTTGGAACTTCCTGCAATAAGCAGGATCACCCAGACGATGCCCAGCCAGACGGGTAGGTACAGCCACGAAATATCACGCAGGAAAGAGATAGCTGGCGACCCTGGCGTCACACCGTGGACATCAGGGAAATACATCACCCCGATAGCGAAAGTGATAGCGACAAAAGCCTGGCCGAGGAGCTTTCCTTTGGGTTTAAGACCCAAGGAACGCTGCTTAGAAATCTTTGTCCAGTCGTCAAGAAAACCGATGAAACCCAATCCCGAAAACAGCCACAACACCAGCAGCGCCGAGATGGAGGGATGGGTCCATGTCACCAGGTGTGCTACGAGGTACGCCAGCAGTACGGAGACAATAATGACAGCGCCGCCCATGGTCGGGGTGCCCTTTTTCGTCTTATGGGTTGTCGGGCCGTCGTCGCGAATGAACTGGCCATAGCCCTTCGCGGCGAGCCAATGGATGAACCACCGCGTGCCGACGAGGGTGCCGATCATTGACACCGCACCGGCGAGCAGGATGTTCTTCACGCCTGGGCCTCTCTTTCCTCGAACACTTCGCGTCCTACTCGCTCCAAGGCCAGACCTCTGGAAGCTTTGAGTAAAACGACATCGTGTGAGGTCCAACCTAGTGATCCAGAAGCATCTTCCACGGTGGAAACAATCACACGTGCGCCTTCGGCCCGGGCACCTTCGGCAATGTTCTCGGCCTCATCGCCAACAGCGATAATGACGTCGAATCCAGCGTGGGCTGCTAGCCGACCGGACTCGGCATTGAGACGAGCAGAGTCCTGTCCAAGCTCGAGCATGTCGCCCAAGACGGCGACGCCCCTAGTCTGAGGGTCCCGAGCTCGGCGCGTCGCCAAGACATGCCCCATCGCTGTCAACGAAGCGGCCATCGAGTCAGGGTTGGCGTTGTAGCAGTCCTCGACCAGCACCAGGCCATCGGCGCGTTCACGCAACTGCATTCTCATAGCTGACCTGGACACGGCGTTGCTGAGCGCCTCGGCGATCCGAGTGACAGTTTGGTCATCGATGTCGTCATTCATAGCCAAGGCTGCCAGCGCAGCAGCAGTAGCAGCCACGGCATTTGCGACCTGATGAGCACCCATCGTCATCAGCCGGACAGGGCTACGCCAGGTGGACTCACCCCGGCGGGCGGCAAGGGTAAAGGAGTGACGATCCAGGTCGTCGGCATGGGTTGATTCGGCCCACACCTCGATGTCGGCATCTGGGCGACGATGGTCAGCATCAGGGCTGAACCATGCAATATGTCCACGGGTGCGCGGTGCCATCCCGGCGACAAGGGTATCGGCGGCGTTGAGCACAGCCCAACCGTCAACGCTGAGGGCCTCAACGATCTCACCCTTAGCCTGGGCAATGACCTCTCGCGAACCAAACTCGCCCAGGTGGGCATTCCCGACGTTGAGGACCATGGCTACGTCGGGAGTAACGATGGAGGTGAGCCAGGAGATATGACCCAGACCGCGAGTCCCCATTTCCGACACCAAGAAAGAGGTGTTCTCGTTACTGCGGCACGCCGTCAGAGGAACTCCGATTTCATTGTTGAACGATCCCACCGGAGCCACCGTTGGGCCAAAAGTCTCAAGGATCTGGGCCAGCATGTCCTTGGTGCTTGTCTTACCGCTGGAACCAGTCAAAGCGATGGTACGCATGCCACGTTCTCGTTCAGTCGCCACGACATGACGCGCCAGTCGAGATAGGCCGGCTTGACCATCGTCAACAACGAGATGGGGCAACTGTGCGTCGGTGCGCCGAGTGACCAGGACAGCGGCAGCGCCCGTGTCCTGAGCCGCCTGAGTGAAGTCATGACCGTCTACCCGGGTGCCGGGAAGAGCGATAAACAGAGCGCCCGGAGTTACCTTCCGGGTATCAATGACGACGTCCGGGCCCACCTGGGCAGAATCATTTACCGGTGCTGCTTCGACCCACTGCGCGAGGGTGGCAACGTCGAGAACTCTCATCGTGCCTGATCCTCCTCGCTCTGCCGGGCCATGATCTTCCATTCGGCCCGGATAACCTCACGATCGTCGAACGGCAGCACCTCACTGCCAATGTTCTGCCCGGTCTCATGTCCCTTGCCGAGCACGCAGATAACGTCGCCAGCCTCCGCCATCCGCAGGGCCTCGTTAATCGCCTCACGACGACGTCCCCCGTCGATCACAATGACCCCGTCACCAGCAGCTTCATGGGCCCCCTCCAGCACGGCTGCACGGATCACCGCAGGATCTTCGGTACGTGGGTTGTCATCAGTAACGATGACGATATCGGCACGCTCAGCGGCAATCTGGCCCATTGGACCACGCTTGGCCACGTCACGGTCTCCCCCAGCACCGAGCACGGCGATAAGACGGCCGCCATCGACTGACGACCGAGCGGCATCAAGAGCTGATGCAATCGCTTGCGGAGTGTGCGCAAAGTCCACGAGGGCCGTCGGGGCGTCATCTGCGAGATCGACCCGCTCCATACGGCCAGGCACCTGCGCGGAACACAAACCATCTGCAACATCGTCAAAAGCGAGCCCGGCAGCCTCGAGCATGGCCAGAGCCATAGCTGCGTTGCGGACATTGAATTCGCCGGGCAACGACAGCTCGAGGGTGCGCTCCCCCGACGGAGTGCTCACGTCGAAAATTGCCCCGGCACGCGCGGCCTGCCATGACGTCACCTGATAGTCAGAGGGCTGATGGATTGACGTTGTCACGGCCTTAACCCCGTTGGCTTGCATACGCTCAACTAGCTGACGACCACGCGGGTCATCGACATTGATAACGCCAACCCGAGCCAGATCGGGGGTGAACAAACGGGCTTTAGCGTTGAAATAATTATCAAGGGTGTTATGGAAATCCAGATGGTCACGGCCCAGGTTGGTGAAAGCCACGACATCGAAACAGGTTCCATCCACCCGCTGCAAGGCCAGAGCGTGCGACGACACCTCCATCACGACGTCAGAAGCACCTCGCTCAGCCATCGCCGCGAATAGCCCTTCCAGATCTGGGGACTCCGGCGTCGTGACGGTGGTGCGAGCACTAGGCAACTCCTCACCGTCGAGCCGGAATCCAATTGTCCCGATAGTCCCAACATGGTGGCCAGCCGCACGCAATCCGGCCTCCACGAGGAAGGCCGTTGTGGTTTTACCGTTAGTCCCCGTAATACCAAACATCGTCATGGCATCCGAGGGGCGTCCAAAGATCTTAGCGGCCGCAACAGCCATGGCAGCGCGCGGATCGTCGACGACGATGATCGGCACACCCGCCTCCGCCGCCAGTGTGGCACCGTCCTCGTCGGTGAGCACTGCCACTGCACCCGACTCAACAGCAGAGGCAGCGAAACTCGCCCCGTGAGCATGCAGGCCGTGCAGACCGACGTAGAGATCGCCCGGGCGAACCTGGCGGGAGTCCAATGTGATCCCGGTGATCGCAGGACCGTTGTCATTAGCTCGGCAGCTGTCGAAGGAGGCCACTAGATCGGTCCACCCGACAGGATCACCCTGGGATGGTCGGAGGGCAGCACCAGCAGGTGGAGTGGGGGTGACAGTAGATTCAGGGCTCACGGCTGGTACTCCAAGGGTTCCTTGCGCGCTTTGTCGGTGGACGGTTGCACACCGTATCGCGGCAGGGCAACAGACATGAGTTGCCGCGCCGCTGGCTGTGCCACCGCCGTGCCAGTATGCCCGTTGGTGGGCTGATTGATGACAACGTACGTGAGAATACGCGGCTTCTCGATAGGAGCGACGGCAATAAACGACGAGATGTACCCGTGGTAGCAGTGACACTCAGGGTCAATCCGCTGGGCAGTACCCGTCTTGGCACCCATCCGGTAGTCCGGAATAGGTCGGCCCTTGGCGGTAGATACCACGTTCTCCATCATGTCGCGAACCTCCTCAGAGGCTCGTTGCGAGATCACTCTGCGGGTAGTCGTCTTAGGAATCTCGGAAGGCTCGCCGTGGCCGTCAACGGCAGACTTGATAATCGTCGGCGAGTGGTAGACCCCGCCATTGACGATTCCGGCAACGGCAGCGGCCTCCTGAAGAGCCGTCACTGACAGCCCCTGGCCGAACGCAACCTGGTCCCGGGTGTAGTCAGGCATAGTGGGCTTCGGTATCTGACCACTCGCCTCACCGGGCAGACCGATTCGGGTAGGAGCCCCTAGCCCGAATGCCTTGAGATAAGACACCATGGTCGCCTTGTCTAACTTTCGGGCAAACAATGCCGTCCCAATATTTGACGAATGCACTAGCACCCCACGGGCGGTGAGGTACTCGGTGCCGTGAGGCTCAGCATCAGTGATCTTGCCGCCACCAGACGACAAAGCACGCGGAACGACGACGTGGCTATCGGGAGTGATGATCCCCTGATCGGTCAGCGCAGCCATAGTCAGGACTTTTTGCACCGATCCTGGCTCGTACGCATCTTGGATGACCCGATTGCGGGTCTGGTTCTCTTTAGCTTTGCCGGGCTTATTTGAGTCAAAAGTGGGCATTGACGCCATCGCCAGGACCTCACCATTAGTCACGTCCATCATGACGATCTCGCCGCTCTTTGCCTTGGCATTCTTAATCGCTGTACCGAGGGCCTGCTGAGCCATCAGCTGTAGCTGAGCGTCGAGAGTCAGAGTGTAACTTGTGCCGTCGACCGCAGGCACCAGAGTATTAGAACCCAGCGGAATACGGCCCCAGGTCGAGGCCTCATACGACTCTTTACCCGGCACACCAGCAAGCTGTTTGTTATGGGAGTATTCGAAACCGCCAGCTCCTTTGCCCTCGGCATTCACGAAGCCCACGACGTTGGAGGCAACCTGCCCCGACGGATAGGTACGGATCGGGTCATTTGAACTAAATACTCCGTACCAGCCACCTTGCTTCATGTCCTTCTTGATGAGGTCGAAGGTGTAGCTGTCAACGTGGTGGCGTACTACCGAGTAGCGGCTCAGCTTTCCCTTAGCATCAGTGGCCGTTACCGCCTTGCGGTAATCCTCCGGCTGCCCGCCCAATCGCGTAGCAAGGATCTTCGCGACGGCCTTAGGCGCAGCGGCTGCCTTCTCCTGTTGTTCACGAGTCATCGTCACCCGCTCGTCAACGCCGTTGCGGGAGATCATCCGAGGGTCCACAAAAACCAATACCGCAGGCTGGGTTTGCGCCATCACAATGCCATTGCGATCGGTGAGCTCGCCTCGGTTGGGCTGAAGAGCGTAGGTGTACTTCATCCTCGCCGCCGCCGACGCCGCATACGCAGGCGCCTCGATCGCCTGCAGTTGCAAAGCACGGCTAGCTAAGCTCACCGCAAGCACGAGAAATACCGCCATAACGATCGTCAAACGACCCCGTTGGGAAGCCATTTCGAGCACGGGCCTACTATGCGGCTCCCGACCCTCCAAGCGAGACCCAGGTCGCGCTCGCCCGGGACCACGGTTGGACGCGGGCCGCCTGGCGGACCCGGGCCGTGAGTTCGGGCCCGTAGGATGCCGGGAACTCACGGCTGGCCCACCTCAGGCTTAGCCGTCTCCCCGATGACTCCTGGTACCTCCTTGCCGTCGACCTTGGTCTGGGTTCCGATGACCTTGCCAGTACGCAGGTCAATATAGGAGCCGTAAGGATTCGGCCTCATGCCGAGCTTCTTGGCCTGTTCCTGGAGATTCTGCGGACCACGAAGGTGATCGACCTCAGCAGCCAGAACAGCCTGCTGGTGTTGCAAGACGTTGAGATTGCGCGTCTCCTGGGCAATCTGCATGGACTGCGCCTGGATGGTGGTGTTGAGCACCAACAGCCCGGCCAATCCAGCAGCTAACATGACAACAATGAGAATGGCAAAGCCCAGTCGCCCCATCTGCTGCTGACGCACCCGTTGCGGCAGTGCACGCAATACTGGACGCAACGAGGTAGGCCGTGCAGCAGCAGTCCTGGCCTGCTGTGGACGCGGTGCTGGTTCAGCGCTCATCGGCTCTCCTTGGTCGCATGCTGACGGTTAACGGGCCCAGGTCGAACCCGCTCAATGACCCGCAACCGTGCCGAGGCGGATCGTGGATTGGTGGCCACCTCGTCGGCGTCGGGACGTTCCGCCCCCCGAGTAACAGGGTTGAACTTTGCTGCCATTGACTCGGGGACCATCGGCAATCCGGCTGGGGCTGTATCCGCGCATGCGTCGCGGAAGGCCTCCTTGACGGGGCGGTCCTCCAGGGAGTGATAGGACAACACAGCGATCCGGCCGCCGACATCAAGACGATCGAGAGCTCGCGGGAGCACCGCGGGCAAGGTCTCCATCTCACGGTTAACGGCAATCCGCAGGGCCTGGAAGGTACGCTTGGCGGGATGGCTGTGGCGCTTGCGACGCACTGTGGCAGGAATAGCTTCGGTAATAATCTCGACGAGCCGCCCCGAAGTCTCGATGGGTTGGCGGTCACGTTCGGTAACGATGGCGCGAACAATGCGGTCAGCGAACTTTTCCTCACCGTACTCGCGAAGCATACGCACCAAGGCACCAGGATCAGACTCATTGAGGATCTGGGCAGCAGTACGACCACTGGACTGGTCCATCCGCATGTCCAGCGGGGAATCAACCGAGTACGAGAACCCGCGCTCAACCTCGTCAATTTGGAAAGAGGACAGCCCAAGGTCAAGCAGTACGGAGTCGACATAGTCCAGGCCGAGATCGTCAAGCACCTCAGGAAGTTCGTCATGAACAGCGTGGACGAGATGAACGCGGTCTGCAAAAGGCTCAAGCCGCGCCTCGGCCATTGTCAGGGCCTGCTGATCGCGATCGATACCGACCAACTCAACGTCAGGGAATCGCCTCAGAACAGCCTCAGCATGACCTCCCATACCGAGGGTGCCATCAACATGGACACGTCGACCACTCTTGAGAACGACAGCAAGAAGGTCGAGGATACGGGCACGCATGACGGGGATATGGACAGCATCGCTACCAATGGCATCGGTCGCCATGAGCATCCCTTCCCCGGCATGATATGCCAGCAACGTCTTCGACCGGTGTCGATGACCCGTGATCCGAGGTTCCGTTCCGGCTGAACCACCTGGCACAGGGGAAGTTGTGTCAGGGGGCCCGGTCGGCCCGGACCCGCGGACCGCGAGATCACTGTTCGGCGAAGACCTCCTCGTTCATATCGGCGAAGGCCTCCTCCTGAGCTTCGGAGTACTTCTCCCACTCGGTGGCGTCCCACACCTCAACTCGAGTAATCGCTCCCACCACGACGATCTCTTTATTAAGAGCGGCGTAGCGCCTCAGCATCGGCGGAATCATGACCCGCCCCTGCTTGTCAGGAGCGGTGTCGCTAGCCCCGGCTGCCAGCATGCGCTGATAGTCACGAACCTTCTTGACGCTCACCGATCCCTTGGCGATTTCCCGGGTCATCTCCACGAAAGTTTCGGTCGGGTAGATCGCCAGACACCTGTCCTGGCCTCTGGTGATGACCAACCCATCGTCCAACTCGTCGCGGAACTTCGCCGGTAGAAAGAAGCGGCCCTTCTCGTCGAGCTTGGGAGTATGCGTACCCAGAAACACCGGGCACCTCCTTGCTCCACGATCGAGGCAATTTCCTCCACTTGCCTCCACCATACTCCACGACGCTCCACCCCGTCACCTCCCTTACACCCTTTTCTCCACTTCTCCCCACTTGCATCGCGTCATACAGCCGTCGCATGGCAACGAAGAATGTCAACATGAACTTGAGCAAGTCGCTCGAACCTGTTCCACGGCTCCCATCGCGATGGAAATAGCGTCACCGCCGCCAGATAACATGGGCTCCGGTCACTGCCGCGCACGCCAGGAGGATCCCGTTGAACCACCGAGAATCACAGCCGGTCATTCCGGCACACGCCCAGCCTCTTGAGACCGTTGATCCGCGTGCCGCATCAATTGATGGTGTGGTGGCCATCACTAACGCGGTCCGGTCGGCCGTCGCAGGGGCGATTGAGGGAAAGAGCGAACGCATCGATACCGCGCTTGTCGTCCTCCTTGCCCAAGGGCATCTGCTGGTGGAGGACGTCCCCGGTGTGGGTAAGACGACACTCGCTCGAGCACTAGGGCGCGCCATTGACTGCACCGTTCACCGCATTCAGTTCACTCCTGACCTACTCCCGTCAGACATCACCGGCGTCAGCGTCTATGACCAAGAGAAGCGGGAATTCGTCTTTAAACCTGGCGGGATTTTCGCCAACATCGTGGTGGGTGACGAAATCAACCGCGCCTCTCCCAAGACCCAGTCAGCTCTGCTCGAGGCCATGGGAGAACGTCAAGTCTCAGCAGATGGCCTGACTCATCCCCTCGAAGCCCCGTTCATGGTGATGGCCACCCAAAACCCCATTGAGATGGAGGGCACGTACCGCCTACCAGAGGCCCAACGTGACCGATTTATGGCGCGTATCACTATGGGTTATCCAACGCGATCAGCAGAGCTTGCCATGCTCGAGCATCATGGCGCGACCTCTCCTCTTGATGAGGTCAGACCAGTTACCGACACTCAGACGATCCGAAGGCTCATTTCGACCGTACTTGGAGTGCACGTAGCCGTTGACATTCACGAGTACGTCCTCGACATCATCGGCGCCACCCGCTCACACGAGAGCATTCGGTTGGGAGCATCTCCCCGCGCAGCCCTCCACTTGGTCCGCGCGTGCCGAGCTCGCGCGGCCATGAGTGGACGCGACTACGTCATCCCCGACGACGTTCAGGCTCTCGCTGCCCCGATCTTGGCTCACCGATTGGTCTTTTCTGGACGCAGTGGAATCGCCAGCCATGAGTCTGCCCGGGCAGCCGAGTCAGTCATTGGGTCAATTCTGCGTCAGGTTCCCCTGCCTGAGCGGGCGCATCAAGACCGATGAGCGCCGCCTCAACGTCCAGCGCCCCTCGCCGTCAGGGACTGCTCACACTACGAGGACGCACGGTCGGGATCGTGGGGATCGTGCTCACGATCATCGGCCTCAGCATTGACCAGCGTGGCCTGGCGAGAATTGGGTTTCTCCTTATCCTGCTGCCGCTGATAGCCATTAGTGTCGTCGCATGGTTTCGACCGCGCGTGCAGACCGCGCGGAGTCTCGCTCCAATGCGGATAGCGTTAGGCTCCCAAGCCTGCGAAACCGTCACGGTAGAGCGTCGTGGCGGACTACCACTTGGAGCAGCCCGATTCACCGATACCATCCCCGCGCCGCTAGGCCAGTCACGATGGTCGACGGCCACCATCCAGACCCCAGTCATACCTACTACACGTGGTCGATTCGTGATCGGCCCCGTCATGATGCGCACCGTCGACCCGTTTGGCATGGCCCGCCATCACACCGATCTCGGTCAGGTTGCCGAAGTCATTGTCACGCCAAGGATCGTCGATTTGGGCGCCTCCGGGGAGCTCGGGGGTCAGGGATTCGACACAAGGTCCTCAGCGATCCATGCCGGACGACGTGGTCCCGACGATGCCATGGTGCGCGATTGGCACACCGGAGACTCGGTGCGACGCATTCACTGGCGCTCCACCGCTCACCGCGGGGACCTCATGGTCCGATGCGAGGAGCAGGCCTGGAACCCATCCGTCGTCATCGTGTTGGATTCTCGGGCTCGGCGTCACGCTGGAACTGGCCCCGACGCATCCTTTGAATGGGCCGTCAACGCGGTGGCATCCATCTCGACGCGTCTGGCCTCCGACGGATACGTCACTCACGTGTGTGACTCATCCGGCACGCTCAAGGGCGACATTCTCGACGCCCTCGTCGACGAACCGCTGCGTCCCGACACCGCCCTGACCAAGGCTATCGAGTCATGCCAGGGAATTGACGGCCCGGCGATCGCCATCCTCGGCCGGTTGGAGACGACCGATATTGATCCTCTCGTGGACTTGAGACGGGACCGGGTCGCTGGCCTTGCCCTTGTCCTAGATTCCGATACCTTCACCGCTCGACGATTCCGCAGCCCCCTTGAGCAGGCCGAGGAGCACGAGCGTGCCGTCGCAGAGTTGGATGATGCTGGGTGGGCAGTCGTTCCCGTCGATTCTCGCACCTCTATCGATTCGGCATGGCAGAACTTGCTGCAGACCGCAAGGACGGCAGCTTTATGACAAACCCACGTCGTGCCGCTCAGCCTGTCACCCAGCTGTCCGAACATCTCGATCTGACCAAGGCATCTGAGTACCCCGGCCTTCTGGCTATTCACCTCGCGGTAGCCCTGGCCATGATGTTGGCCACCTTTTCGCTGATAGGGCTCACTACCGATCCGTCTTTTTGGATCGGTCCGACTGCCGTCATCGTCTTCCTCGAAGTCGTCGGCCTGCTGTGCCGACACCACCACTGGGACCACGCCGAGGTACAAGGCGTGCAAGCCATTCTCGTCGTCGTCATCGTCGTGATGATGGGAGGCATCAGTGCATCGGCGGTTGGTTCCTCCGGCTCATTCCCGGTTAATGCCCTTCATCTGTATCGCGACACCCTCACTCTGATCCAGACGACCGATGGACATCTTCCCCCGTCAATCGGGGTTATCTGGTTGACAACGACCGTGGTGGCGGTTCTGACTGTTCTGGCAGACCTGCTAACCATTACTCTCGAAAGCCCTGGGTGGTCTCTCGCTCCGCTGCTAGTTATCCATCTTGCGGCGGTTCTCATCGTCAGACACGACACGCCCTGGTGGAGTTTCGCCTTGGTCGCGGCGAGCTGGCTCATCATCCTCACCGTCGATCATGCGCTTCGAGGAGGTGGCCCTCTGACCTGGTTGGCCGCGGCTATATTCAGTATTATCGCCATCACGATCGCTACAGTGTTCGCCGCGATCGCACCCGTCTGGGGACATCTTGACTTCTCTCGCCCAGCAGCGGCCCCGTCGAGTCCGGTACGGATGAGTGATCCGACCATCGAACTGCGTCGCAATCTCCATAACACATCGACGGCATCAGTCATCACCTACACCACTAATAGCCCTGACGGTGAATACCTGCGCATGACCTCCCTATCGAAGGTGACTGATCGAGGGTGGGGCCTCATCCCAGTTGATCTAGAACACTCTGCCCCTGAATCTGTACCGGGATTGTTTGGCCCGTCACGAACTCGTACGGTCGATATCAATATCACTGGGTTTTCTTCACAGTATTTACCCGCTCCCTATGGACCAATTGCTGCGGACGTCGATCAGACCTGGGCGTGGGACCCACAGGATCTGACGATTGTCTCAACCTCTGCTGATCACGACCATGCAACCTCCGATATGCAGTACAGCATTTCGGCGCAGGAGCCCGACCCCGATCCAGTAACCTTCGATAACGCGAAGGCCGGCACCCCAAATAACTCGGTGTACACCGAAGTCCCTGCTAACGTTCCATCCAGCATAAGGGACTTAACTAGCCGAATTATCAAGGGGAAATCTACCCCCGTAACCAAGGCCATCGCGATTCAAAACTGGCTTCGTGACAGCGCTCGATTCCATTACGACATCAACGCACCCGAAGGTGACGGCTATCAAGTACTGGAAAACTTCTTGCTGCGCACCCACCGTGGTTATTGCATCCATTTCGCGGCGTCAATGGCACTTATGGCACGACTTGAAGGTATTCCGTCACGCGTATCCGTGGGGTTCCTTCCCGGCGATCATGCAAGAGGCACCTGGAAGATACGCGCCAACCAGATGCACGCTTGGCCCGAGTTGTACTTCCAGGACTACGGATGGGTTAGGTTCGAGCCGACCGCAGCGGTGGCACCAGCTCCCGCCTGGACCGACAAGGAAACCACTATTCCTTCCCCCTCCTCCACCCCATCGTCATCCCCGACTCCTTCGACACAGACCTCCACCTCATCGCCTGAGCCATCCCCGGCAGCTGCACATACTTCGACACCCACCAGCAGCCCCGCACCTATCAGTACCGCCGACCATGAAGGCTTCAATTGGGCACCTCTCAGTGCAGTCCTCGTCATTCTCGTCATACTCGCGCTGCCAATGCTCATTCGCATGCTCATCTCACGCCGCAGGATCACCCGTGGTTCGATAGCCGGCATTTGGCGGGAAATCCGCGACCTGTGGATCGATCACGGTTTGGCCTGGCCTGACGGTACCCCGCGTCGTCAAGCCGCGGCCTTAGTCACCGACATGGATCCGGACACCTCCGCTGCGGTCAAGAAGCTGGCCCTGGCAGAGGAGATGGACCGCTGGTCTAGCAAGGATGGTCATGACAACTCTCTTGCCGACGATCTCGGGGCAGTCAAGGCCTGGTTAGCACGAACCCCCACCCCCAGGCCACACTGGCTGGCGACCTGGTTACCGACATCCCTTGTCAAAAAGTGAAAGTCACCGCGACTGACGACGGAGTGTTACCTCGACTGACGTCGACGCCAGCGCTCTTCCATTCGAGCGGTGAAGGATTCGGAATGGGGCTCGCGTTGCCCACCACGTGGTCTAACTCCGCTGCTCCGTGGCATCACACCTCCACCGGTCGACAGCAGTACTCCGACGGCGAGGGCCATAATGGCGAAACCGACAACAGCAAGAACTCCACTGGTGAGGACCACCCCACCGACAACGCCCGCTAAACCCAGCAGCACCATGACAGACCCGATGAGAATCTGACGGCGTCGAGCCCGACGATGCTGCATACGTCGCTGCTCTAAAGCATTGTGACTGGGGTGAGGACAAGTCGCGGAAGCCCGCCGAGAGAAAGATCGAGCAAAGTCAGGGTCGTCAGTGGACAGCGCCTCCTCAAGCTCGGCGAGCCGCCGCTGCTCCTCTGCTGACAAGGGCATCTCGAACTCCTACCTGACCTGCCACGGAGCTCGCTGGAATGGACTCCGTCGTACGCCGCTCAGTCTACTTCTTCAGTTCTCCCTACGAGCAAGCACACGGTCCCTCGTCATGCCATACTTCGAATCATGACTACGCTTCGACGTACACCACTGGCGGCCGTACACGAGAGCCTCGGAGCATCCTTCACCGATTTCGCGGGCTGGAACATGCCCGTGCGGTACTCCTCCGACCTGGCCGAACACCACGCCGTCCGCAAGAATGCCGGCATCTTCGACCTATCCCACATGGGAGAGATCAGGATCTCTGGCCCTGATTCTGGAGCTGCCCTCGATTACGCCTTGGCCGGTAAGCTCTCCGCTGTGGCGGAAGGCCGTGCGAAGTATTCCCTCCTACTCACAGACGAGGGGGGTGTCGTTGATGACCTCGTGACCTACCATCTGCCTGACGGTGACTACCTCGTCGTTGCCAATGCTGCCAATGCCGAAACTGATCTCGCGGAATTCACCAAGCGCTGCGCACGGTTCGACGTCACCGTCACAGACGAGTCAGCCCAGACCGCCCTCGTCGCCGTGCAAGGCCCCACAGCCGTGAAGATCGTGCTGGCGGCCCTCCAGAAGGCTAATACCACCCTCGACTCCGACGAGGTCCGCGACGTCAAGTACTACCGCTGCCTCACCGGAGAACTGGATGGTTTCCCCGTACTCGTTGCTCGCACCGGTTACACCGGAGAGGACGGCTACGAGCTATACGTTCCGGCCAAAGCCGCCGCGCATCTGTGGCAGCTCCTCATGGACGCTGGCGGCGAAGATCTCACACCGTGTGGTCTCGCCTGCCGTGACACTTTGCGCCTGGAAGCTGGGATGCCTCTCTACGGACACGAGTTGGGCACCGACATCCATCCCTCTCAAGCCGGGCTTGGGCGAGTCGTCAATTTCAAGAAGGAGGGCGACTTTGTCGGTCGCTGTGCCCTCGAGAACCGCGATACCACTGCCGATCGTGTGCTAGTCGGGCTGACCGGGGAAGGACGCCGAGCCGGGCGTGCCGGATATGCTGTCGTGAACGAAGACAAAACGGTCGGAGCCATCACCTCCGGCATCCTCTCCCCCACTCTGGGCCATCCCATCGCAATGGCTTTCGTTGATCCTGACGTCGCCAAGATCGGCACCTCGCTTAGCGTTGATGTGCGGGGCAAAGCCCTCAACACTACCGTCGTCGAATTACCGTTCTACAAGCGGTCCTGACCCCAACCACAATCCCCACACAAATACCTAGGAGCAGACATGGAACTGTCCGAACTTAAGTACTCCGCCGAGCATGAGTGGGTCGCCGTTGATGGTGACACCGTGACCGTAGGAATCACCGACTACGCCGCAGAGGCCCTGGGGGACGTCGTCTTTGTCGACGTCCCCCAGGTCGGCAGCGATGTTTCTGCCGGATCCGCCATTGGCGAGGTCGAATCGACTAAATCGGTCTCCGACCTCTTTAGCCCCGTGACGGGCACCGTCTCGGAAGTTAATAAGGCCATCACCGAGTCTCCCGAGCTTGTCAACTCCGATCCGTTCGGACAGGGATGGTTGTTCAAGGTTTCCGGTGGTCAGCTGGGTGACGACCTCATGGACCGTGACGCCTACCTCAAGCTCACCGCCGAGTGATGATCATGACTGACCACGCTGAGAATCGGTGCGGCCTCGAAGGGCCGCGCCCTTTCTCGAGCCGCCACGTTGGATCCGTCGAAGATGACCTGCGATACATCGCCGAGACCATCGGGGTAACGAGTCCCGAGCAGATCATTCGCGACGCCATCCCAGCCTCTGTGCTCGACTCCAATGAGGGGGACTCCTCCGTTCGCACCCCGAGCTTTCCCCCTGCCGCCGACGAAACGACCGCTCGCGCTGAACTCGTCGAGATCGCCTCAGGAAACCGTGTTACTCGTGCCCTCATTGGGCGTGGCTATTACGGCACGCTTACCCCGCCGGTGATTCGCCGCAACATCCTGGAGAATCCCTCCTGGTACACCGCCTATACCCCGTACCAGCCCGAAATCTCCCAGGGCCGACTCGAGATGCTGACGATCTACCAGCAGCTCATCACCGATCTTACTGGGCTCGCCCTGGCAAACTCTTCTCTCCTCGATGAGGCAACCGCCGCTTCCGAGGGGATGCTGCTAGCCCGTCGTGCCGCTCGCAAGGTAAAGTCCAACCGCTTCTTGGTGCATACTCACCTCTTTGACCAGGTGCGAGACGTCGTCTTAGGCCACGCTGAAGCAACTGGAATTGAGGTTGTTGAGACTGACCTTCGTGACCCACAGTCGTGGCGCCCCGAGGTTGAGGCCGGCTGCTTCGGCGTCCTCGCCCCCTATCCCGACAGCACTGGCGCACTGTGGAACCCCTCTGAAGTATTCGACGCTGTTCACAAAGTTGGCGGTATCACCATCGCCGAGTGTGACCTGCTCTCGCTAACTCTGCTGGCTCCGCCGGGTGAGCTAGGTGCTGACGTCGCCGTCGGCTCGTCGCAACGCTTCGGCGTCCCGATGGGTAATGGCGGACCGCACGCGGCTTACATGTCGGTTCGCTCTGGCCTGGAGCGTCAGATCCCGGGACGACTCGTCGGTGTGTCAACTGATGCCGACGGGAACCCCGCTTACCGGCTGGCCTTGCAGACCCGTGAACAGCACATCCGCCGTGACAAGGCCACGAGCAATATCTGTACCGCTCAGGTGCTCCTCGCTGTAGTCGCCGCTGCCTATGCCGTGTGGCACGGGCCGACGGGACTAACACGTATCGCCAGACAAGTCACCGATAGAGCCCATCAGCTTGCTAGCGCCTTGCGCGCAGCGGGTCTTGACGTCGCCGATCAGCAGTTTTTCGACACCATCCGCATACGCACGAAGGGCGGAGCGAAGGAGCTGTGGAACCGAGCCCGCGAAGGTGGGTACACCCTCGATCTCGTTGACGGGGACATCCTCCAGATATCGGTTGACGAGACCGTCACCGACGACGAGCTTCGGGAACTCACCCAGCTCCTGGGTGGCAGCACTGACGAGATTCGTGGCCCGGCCGACAGGGCGTGGCCGGAGGATCTACGCCGCACTTCCTCCTTCATGACGCATCCGGTCTTTTCTAGCTACCACACCGAGACCACCATGATGCGCTATCTCAAGCGTTTGGCGGACCGCGATTATGGTCTGGACCGCGGCATGATCCCGCTCGGTTCGTGCACGATGAAACTCAATGCCGCTGCCGAGATGGAGGCTATGACCTGGCCGGCTTTCTCGCAGATGCACCCCTTCGCCCCGGTCGAGGACCAAGCCGGTAGCCTGCGCCTCATCCGTGACCTCGAGATCTGGTTAGCCGAGCTCACCGGCTATGACACTGTCTCCCTGCAGCCCAATGCAGGTTCCCAGGGCGAGTACACCGGTCTGGCAGCCATCCGTAGCTATCACGTCTCTCGCGGTGATACTGAGCGTAATGTGTGCCTGGTTCCAGCGTCCGCGCATGGCACTAATGCCGCCTCTGCCGCTTCGGCAGGCCTCAGGGTTGTCGTCGTCAAGTCAAATGACGACGGCACTATCGACCGTGATGATCTGGCTGCCAAGATTGCTGCTAACGAGGGGCGCATCGCCGCGATCATGATCACCTACCCGTCAACTCACGGCGTCTATGAAGACGGCGTGCGACAGGTCTGCGACATGGTCCACGAGGCAGGCGGACAGGTCTACATCGACGGAGCAAACTTTAATGCCCTCGTCGGATGGGGACAGTTCGCCCGCATCGGCGGTGACGTGAGCCACCTCAACCTGCACAAGACCTTCGCCATCCCGCATGGAGGCGGCGGTCCTGGTGTTGGACCGGTTGCAGCCAAGGCTCACCTAGCTCCCTTCCTGCCCGGCCATCCCCTCAACCCGCGCAACGAGCATCCACTCAATGACGGCGGGACAGTTACCCACGACGGACATGCCGTATCTGCTGCGCCGTTTGGGTCGGTGTCCGTACTTCCTATTTCCTGGGCGTATCTACGGCTCATGGGCCTAAAAGGATTGCAATTCGCGACTGAGGTGGCGGTTCTCAATGCCAACTACATCGCCCACCGGCTCCACGACAAGATCCCGATCCTCTACACCGGACAGAATGGCTACGTGGCTCACGAATGCATTCTTGATCTACGTCCGTTGACTACCGAGACAGGGATCACCGTCGACGACGTCGCCAAGCGCCTCATCGACTACGGATTCCACGCCCCGACGATGAGCTTCCCGGTAGCTGGGACCCTCATGGTCGAGCCCACCGAATCGGAAGACCTCGCCGAGCTGGACCGCTTCTGCGACGCCATGCTAGCGATCGTCGAAGAAGCCCGAATGGTGCAGTCGGGCCACTGGCCGGCTAACGACAACCCGTTGATTAATGCTCCGCATCCAGCGGCTCGTCTGGTAGCCGACGAGTGGAACCACCCTTACTCCCGCGAGTTGGGCTGCTACCCCGGTATGCGTTTGGGGATCCAGCGTGACCAAGAACGTGGCCTGGACGTCAACACCGTCACCCGCATCCAAGCTAAGTACTGGCCGCCGGTGGGTCGTGTCGACAACACCTACGGTGACCGCCACCTGGTGTGCTCTTGCCCGCCTCCGGAGGCATTCGAAGACTGATCTGACGCACAGCTGGCCGGGCCCGGTCCAGATCGGACCCGGCCAGCTTGATGTATTTACCCGGTTTGGTGTGCTACACCGGCCGGACCGCTCGCCACCGTGGGCTGAGGCAATACTCGTCCGAGCCCCAGGACGAGGACCCGGGTGGACTGCTCAGCCGCGTCCGGATCACTCATCGTGATAGCGTCAAGAATGTCGCGGTGCTGGACGAGATCGGCCCCGTCTTCACTTGTAAGGTTGCGGTCATCGTGTTGTTCAGCAAAGTAGCTAAGCAACATCGGAGCATGGGCGATGTACAGCGGATTGCGAGTAGCGGCCAAAAGGCTCCGGTGAAAAGCGTGGTCGTGTTTGGCGAAACTAGTCGAGTCATCATTTCGGATCGCCTCGGTCATACCGGAGACAGCGTCTTGTAATCCCTTGAGATCTGCGCCGTCGGCACGCTCAGCTGCAAGTCGAGCAGCCGTGGGTTCCAAGGCTATCCGCAATTCGTTCGTCCAGCTCATCGCCTGCTCACGCTTGTTGCCAGACATGTGCCAGTGCACCACCTTGGGTGACAACACGTCCCATTGGTTGGAAGGTAGGACCGTCACGCCGACGTGACGCCGGGAACGTACCAGGTTTAGGGATTCGAGGATCTTGACTGCTTCACGGCAAACGGAACGGGACGCTGCCGATTCCTGCTCAATGTCCCCCAACCGCAGTACGTCACCGGCTTGCAAGTCACCGTCGACAATGCGAGCACCTAGACGACTGGCCACCGATGAAGCAAGGAATTCCTGAGGCATGACAGGAACGATAACGCATGCCAAGCCGACAAGGCTCGATACCCTGAGGGAGCGATCAGTAAAGTGCATCTTTGGGACCGTGCAACAGCACTTTAGCAGCACTAATAACTTGCCCCAGGCCACAAAAATATGATTTCTTCTGCATTGACTCGACTCACCTCGTTCCCCGTTATTTTGATGCTGCATGCATTGAGGAACTCATAGCCTCGTGTGCCTCAGTGACGATCTGACTCATCGCTGCGGCAGCGGCTTTGGCGTCATGAGCAGCTACGGCATCAGCAATGCTGCGATGGAATCCGATGGCTTCCTGTTTGGGCTCAAAGGGCATGAGACGGGTGCGCCCCTCTAACACAGCAGCAACGATCTTGACATGGGATGCCACCAACGGGTTATGAGAGGCCTGGAGCAAGACGGTGTGGAAATCAATGTCCCAACGCAGGTACTCGTCAAGGTCACGGTCAGCAGCGGCCGCAATCATCCCGGTCACTGCGAGAGCCATCGTGGTCACCTCTTCACGAGTTGCTCGCTTAGCAGCCAGTTCAACGGCCAACGGTTCGACAGCCGACCGCAGCTCGCTAATCCAGGAGATCACTTCGTCCCGTCTAGGCCCGGACAAAAACCACTCAATGACAGCCGGGGAGCTAACGTCCCAGGCCGATTCCTCAGTGACTACAATGCCGATTCGACGCCGAGCCCTCACCACATGGAGAGCTTCCAGGAGCTTGACAGCTTCCCTTGTCACTGACCGGGAGACGCCAAATTCTGAGTCAAGTTCCTCAAGCTTCATGACAGTCCCAGGAGTGACGGCACCACTCACAATTCGTGCCCCTAAGACGTTTGAGACCGTGATGGCCAGAGAGGAATCCATCATGCCCATCAGCCTAGCGAGATCGCAGTCTCGCTCGTTGCCGCGGGCACCCTGGAAAAGCGCTCTGCCACGACAGCACCCCAAAATATGAGTACAACTACTAAATACCTGTACAAATATGATCCCAACACATACGCTGGGTCAGGTCAACGAGGACCACGATTTCTGGGAGACCACCATGAGCGTCAACCACTTACACCGCCGCATGCCACTTATCGTCATCATGGGTGTAGCCGGAGCTGGGAAGACGGACATTGATTCCATGCTTGCCGAGCGTTTTGGTGTGGATTTCATGGACGGCGACGACCTTCATCCCCAGGCCAATATCGACAAGATGACATCGGGTTATCCTCTCAACGATGAGGACAGACGCCCCTGGCTAACTAATATCGCCGCTTGGATGGCCGAACGTGCTGATAACGGAGCAGTCGTGGCATGTTCCGCTCTCAAACATATCTACCGCGATCAGCTGCGAAAGACCTGCCCAGATCTGGTCTTCGTCCATCTCGCTGGCGACCGCAAGATCGTTGCCAAACGGGTCGAGGCTCGCACCGGCCACTTCATGCCAACCAGCCTCATTGACTCCCATATACGCCACCCTCGAACCACTGGCCGCCGACGAGGCCGGCATCACTCTCAATTTCGACGATACTCGTGAGGAACTCACCACGATGGCAGCAACCTGGTTGGCCGACGTCAACTGACATCGCACCCCGGACTCAAGGAGGAGTCAATGCCCGTCATCCTCGAAACCGCAGCCAGTACCGGCCAACTGATTATGGCCACCCTCATCGGCTTCGCCACCATCGTTGCCCTTATAACCAAGTTCAAACTCCACCCCTTCCTCTCCTTGACGATCGGTTCTTTAGTTGTCGGAGCTATCGCAAAGCTGTCCCTGTCGGAGATATTGGCGTCCTATTCCAAAGGAGTCGGGTCGACGGTCGCTTCTGTCGGAGTCCTCATCGCCCTAGGAGCGATTATCGGCAAGTTGTTAGCAGATTCCGGTGGCGCCGACGAAATCGTCGACACCCTAGTCTCTCAGGCTTCTCCCGCCACCTTGCCATGGGCGATGGCCCTCATTGGCGCTGTCATTGGACTGCCCATGTTCTTCGAGATCGGTCTCGTCCTGCTCGTTCCGGTCATCCTGCTGGTAACCCGCCGTTCCAAGCTGCCCCTCATGAGAGTAGCTATCCCGGCCCTGGCTGGCCTATCGACGATGCATGCCCTTGTTCCACCTCATCCGGGCCCATTGGCCGCCATTGGGCTGCTCAAAGCAGACCTCGGCATCACCCTCGGGTTCGGTGTCCTTATTGCCATACCGACGGTTATTGCTGCTGGCCCGCTGTTCTCGCGGCTCGCAGCTCGGTGGGTGCCCGTTGATGCGCCTGACCTCTTCCTTAATTCTGACGAGAATGGCCGTTGCGGTATTGCCCCTGGTCGCCCAAGGTTCTCCGTCACCTTGATGACCGTCCTGCTACCTGTCGTCCTCATGATGGGCAAGGCCCTCGCCGATATCTTCGCTCTCAAAGGCACCGCCGTCCGCAGTATCTTGGATTTCCTTGGCGAGCCGATGTTTGCTTTGCTGCTGACAACCCTGCTGGCGATCTTTACCCTGGGCAAGGCTTCCGGCATCAACCGGGACGCTATGAACAACAGTGTGGGGGCAGCGCTGCCCCCAATCGCTGGCATCTTACTCATCGTCGCCGCCGGCGGTGGGTTTAAGCAGATCCTCGTCGACACTGGTATTGCCAAGCTACTAGGCAACGGCATTACCCAGTCCTCGATCTCCCCGCTACTGATGGCCTGGCTCGTCGCTGTCGTCATCCGGTTGGCGACCGGCTCAGCGACGGTGGCAACCGTCACCGCGGCCGGCATCCTGGAACCGGTGGCAGCCAGCTTGCCGCCCGCCCATGCGGCATTGCTGGTTCTAGCGATCGGCTGCGGTTCGGTTTTCTTCTCACACGTCAATGACGCCGGTTTCTGGCTCATCAAGGAATACTTCGGTATCTCGGTGGGACAAACCATTAAGAGTTGGTCGCTCATGGAGACGGCGCTGTCAGTCTGCGGAGTGCTCCTGGTGCTGCTGGTCTCCGTCATCGTCTGACCTCACCGATACCTGACGCGCGACGGCCGGTCCCCGGATGAAGGAACCGGCCGTCACGTCAATCTGAGAACGTCACTGTTCCTGGTGCTCACCTGAACCGACCTGAGCCTGGTCGGTCATGGCGTCGATGGTGGTCGAGCCATGTCGGACCTCTACCTTGCGAGGCTTAGCAGTCTCAGCTACGGGGATCGTCAAGGTCAGCACGCCGTCGGTGTACTCGGCGGTGATGCGATCGGTAGCCAGGCCATGACCGAGGGTGAGTTGACGGGCGAAGGTGCCCATAGCCCGCTCACGGGACAGCCACTGCGCCTCCTTAGCCACCTTGGCGGCACGCTCGGCGCGAATCGTCAATGTGCGATCGTCGACATCGATATCAATGGACGCTGGATCAACTCCTGGAAGGTCCACGGCGACGGTGTAGTCATCCCCTTCACGGTAGAGATCCATGGGAACGGCGACAGTCGCCGGCGTCCTGGTGACGTCGGAGAGCAGCCGGTCCATTTCACGGATGGGGTCAAAAGTACGAGTCACGTCAACACTCCTACGGCTTCAGCAGATTCCTACCTCGACTCGGTTTGAGTCGTTATGACTCAAGTTTAACCATGAGCACCCCGGCTCAATAACCAAGTTGAGCGCAGTTCGCTCAAGGCTCACATGTCCTGGATCCCGTTATGCCGACGATTGGCGTATTTCCCATTCGTCAGGAATGGCACGGCGATGTCGCAGAACTCATCACCCTTGGTGATGTGGGTGCGGTGTCCGCCGTCAATGGTCACGGTCCGAGCGTCAGGAAGGGCATGTGCCACGTCACTCAGCCGGTCCTGACGTAGGTACGACGCCTTACCACCTCCGATGACAAGGACTGGCATGATCATCCGAGACAATCCATCCCACCACTGGGGGTGGGGTTTCAGTAGCTCACGGCTGACCTTCCACACCATTTTGGGTCGAACCTCTTGCGTCCAGCAAACGCCGCAACGTCCATGAAGATGGCGTCGACGTATGTCCGCATCGGAGGTGGATCCTGACGAACTCGACGCGGTACGGGCATCTCCTCTAGCAAGACACGGTCGACGCGATCCGGCTGACGTTGCGCAACCATGGACGAGACCAGAGCCCCAAGGGAATGGCCTACTAAGGCGCACTTGTCGACCTTCAAAGCATCCATCTGCTCGATGACATCAGTCGTAAAAGCCTCAAGGGGATAGTCGGTCCCTACCCCCCGACGGATGCCAATTGGGCCGTGTCCGAGTAAAGAGAGCTGATGGACGATGACACCTTCAATATTGAACGCCAGTACGAGCCCGCCCCAGGTCGTTGGCGAGCTGGTGATTCCATGGATGGCGACAACAGGAAGATCCGTGTTCACCTCTGGCACGATACCGTCAGTCGTTGGTTCAATCGGATCGTTGCAGGAGGCACAGATACGATGGGAACGGTCCATATCGTCGGAGATGAACTCGTCGCTCTGGCCGCCGCCTTACGGCTAGCCCAGGTGAGACATAAGGTCACCATCATCTCCTCCTCCCCGCGTTGGCTCGAGAGCGCTGAGCGTCCTCTTGCCCCTGAGCTCGGCTCTACCCTCCAAATCCCCTCCGCGTGGCGAGACCTGTTCGCCAAGTCAGGCCGGGCAATGGAAGCTGAATTGGTAAGTATAGGGCTCAATCTCGTTACAGAGCCCGATACTCAGATCAGCTCAAGTGTGGCGGATATCTCCCTACCGACGGACAGAGGTGCACAGATCCACACGGTCCGTGACAGGTACGGACACCGCATCGCTCATAAGTGGCGTAATGTTCTCGATCACGCCGACACCATCTGGCAAGCTCGGCGCCAGTACGGGGTCGAGCATGCGGTGACCTCCCGACCCGAGCCACTCCCCGAGCCACTCCACGTCGACCTTCCCTCCCCGCTGGCCGAGCTGTCAGCTGACGAAACGAGGCTCGCCATCACCCGGATCTTTGGCTGCTGGAATCTCGTCGGCCCTGATGGCCCAACTGATCTGCAACCCCTGTTGACCTTACTGAACAAGCGGCTGACCCGACGCGGTGTCATCGTTGATCCTTCACCGAATGACTCCCCCAACGCGATCATCGACACGACGGCACCAGCTCCCCGACACTCCCGGTGGCATCGCCCGGCTCGTCCATGGAGTTCTCCCACCATCACTGTCAGCACCTCAAGCGAGATGCCCTCGAATCATGGCATGGCCCACCAGCTGGACTGGAAGGCCGAAGGGCTCGTCGAAACGTGGTCCTGGTGGGATGGCGCACGAACCCACCGGATCTGTCACGATTACACCCGTCCCATCCCGAATCCAGAACTGGGTACTGCGTGGTCGGCTTGGCGAAACCGTCCTCCCATGGTCTGGCGCCAAGAAGGATCAATCCCGGTACTAGCGGCCTCCCCCGCATCACATGGCGGCCCAGAACCTTGGGCCCGGCTACTCACTGGGGCATTGGCTGCATACCTGACCCACGAAAGACTCACCGGGGAAGATATCCGGCCAAGCAATAAGGTCATTGGCGCAGCCGGGCGCCCCAGAAGAAGTCACAGTTCCACTGACAGGGTCTCGACGCGTAGACTTGACCGTTAGCCCCACGGCACCGCGCCTGGAGGCAAACATCTCGTGAAGGACGACTTTGACCGCACACGATAGTTCGACCACCGACCCCCGCGTTGTGGAAACTGAGATCGCCAAGGAACAGGACCACGTCGACCGCGTCCGCGCCCAATTGGAGATCGACGAGAACAAAGCCCGCATGCTAGCCAAGGCCGGCCAAGACATGTACCGCTCGGACCGCACCAGTTGGGTTCGTGAAGAGGACGGCACGGCGATGTTTGAACGCGACGCCTTCTCTTATAACGCGGCAAAGAGATTAGCGGTCCTTGACGCTGAGCATGAAGGTCTGGTCTTCGGCCGACTTGATCTGGCTGACGACGAGGTGCGTCACATCGGGAGAATCGGGGTACGGGACGCCGACTATGAGCCTCTCGTCATCGACTGGCGTGCCCGCGCTGCCGAGCCCTTTTACCGAGCCACCCCGTCTGATCCGATGGGTGTTGTTCGTCGCCGCGTCTTGCGCTGTCGCGATGACAAGGTCCTCGGCATCGAAGATGACCTGCTGGATTCCACCTCGCAGGCGAATCTGCCGATTATCGGCGAGGGAGCCCTCATGGCGTCTCTCTCTCGGGCCCGCGACACTCGAATGCATTCAATCGTCTCGACGATCCAGGCCGAGCAGGATGAGGCCATTCGCGCCCCTTACCAAGGCGTAACGACGATTATGGGCGGACCTGGCACCGGCAAGACGGTCGTCGCTCTGCACCGCGCAGCATTCCTGCTTTATTCTCATCGCACTCGGCTGGAGAATGGCGGGGTGCTCGTCATCGGGCCGTCACCGGTTTTCATGAGCTACATCGAGCGGGTGCTACCCAGCCTCGGGGAAGACTCCGTAACACTGCGCTCAGTAGGCCAGGTGCCGTCGGATATCCTGCGCTTCTCCTCTGACCGTCTCGATGAGCCCCGTACTGCCAATATCAAGGGCAGCCTTGAGATGGTTGACGTGCTCACCCGACTGGTCAATTTGCCCATGTCGGCGGATCCCGATTCCTTGCAGCTGCGAGTAACGGTCAAAGGCGAGGTTCTTACCCTCGATGCCTCCATCCTCGCGACGACCCGTCAACGCATCCTCAAGCGCAATCGCTACAACGACGGCAGGGAGGCCGTTGAGGTCTCGCTGCGCGACCAGCTGTGGGCAAGAGTCCCGGCCGATGTCCTCGCCGCCCATGACCTCACAAGGGACGATTTCGACGAGCTAGTGTCCTCCCAGGCATCCTGGCGGATGCTCCTCAACGCCTGGTGGCCCGCCCTGTCGGCCTCCGACGCCCTCGCTCGGTTGGCCGATCCCGCGGTCGCCGAAGCAGTGACCCCCGACTGGAACGAGGAAACCCGTCAGCTTCTCGTCAGCTCTATCCCGACCGAAGCGGATCGACGTGGACGGCGCAACTGGTCGATAGCCGATATGGCCCTGCTCGACGAGTTGGCCGCTCTGCTCGGCCCAGTTCCCCCCGAGCCCGATGCCGACGACCCGGTCTTTATCGAGGGAGGTGACGCCGAGGAACTCGTCACCCTCGGCGATCGTCTCCATGAGTCCCGCCACATTGACGAGGACGAGCCTCGCGATACCTTCGCTCACGTTCTCGTCGACGAGGCCCAAGACATCTCCCCCATGCAGTGGCGGATGATCGGACGTCGAGGCCGCCAGGCTTCCTGGACGATCGTCGGGGACCCGGCCCAGTCTGCCTTCCCCCATCCCGACCAGACCAGAGCGGCCTTGGACGAATTGGTTGGTAATTCCCCGTCACGCACCTTCACCCTGACCAAGAACTACCGTTCCCCGGCCGAGGTTTTCGATATCGCCGCCGACGTGGTTGTCACCGTCCAGCCCGACGCTGATCTTCCACAGGCGGTGCGCTGGGTTGGTGTCCGTCCCACGGTGGTACGCACTGACGACCTATGGGCACAGGTGCGCTCGCAGCTGGACGAGATGCTCACATCGGTGGACGGGACGATCGGTCTGGTGTGCCCGGCTGGCCTCTTCGAGCAGGCGCGCCGGCTTGCCGATGATCCTCGCATCATCACGGTGACGACCATGCAGGCCAAGGGTCTTGAGTACGATGGTGCAGTAGTCGTCGATCCCGAGCGCATCGTCTCCGAGACCGGTAATCCTGCCGGTGGCGTCCGGTTGCTCTACGTCGCTTTGACCCGCCCTACCCAACGGTTAGCGGTAGTCGGGCTCAGGAAGCAGAAATCGCCTCATCGTTCCGAGGCGAACCAGCCCGTTCGAGGCGCCGCCGCGCCAGCATGGTCCGAAGCTCTGTGGTCGCACGAGACCTGTTGAGGGTGTAGTGGTGGAAGCCGAGAGCGCCAACATTAAAGAGCTCACAGCCCATGTCACGCACCCTCTCTACCGATGCATGTCTCTGGGTGAACCCGCTTAACGAGGCGGACAAGCTCAGTAGCGTTAGGTAATCCCCAGGGATGATCCACCCAAGGCTGTCCCACCCCACCCAGCATGACACCGCGAGTAGCCAGGATGTGGTCGATCCTGGACTCGGCGTAATCAGCGACCATCTGCTCCAAATCAGCTACCGATTGGCGACGCAGGTGAGATGACCGACGGTACGCAGACCGGTCGACACCATGTGCTGGGTGCACCGCAAAGTGCGGTCACACCGCGACCCATTCGCTCCATAGGTCATTGAAATGAAGTCCGGTGCCATCCCACGAGAGCATCCGTGGCACTCCACAGCCGAGCGCTCGCTGTGGGGGTCATAAACCCGAAAGAGTGCACAGGGCGCTCCCCCAAGGCCAACAGGTCAGCAGTGGTCGGCTTCTGGGACTACATAGGTGCGAGGCTAGGCGGCGCTCCCACCAGGTGGGCCAGACGTCCAGCGTACGGACTCGTTTCCGACCATCCGACGCCTCTATGCTGGCGCTATGTACCCCTTTGATCCGTCCTCTCCAGTCAGCGCTGACTTCCGCGACTCCGTGAGCGCAAGGATCCTCTCCTTCCTCGACGACGAAAAGCGGGTCATTGACGCGATCGGCGCCGAGCTGTCCCCCGTTCTCGATGCCGCTCGTGATTACACCGCAGGCGGCAAGCGATTGCGCCCGGCCTTCTGCTATTGGGGTCATGCAGCTGCGGCGGACCAACCCACTGAACCCGCCGGCCTGTTACAGGCGGCGGCGAGCCTCGAGTTTCTGCACGTGTCCGCCTTGGTCCACGACGACCTCATGGACCACTCCGACACCCGACGTGGATTGCCTTCGGTGCACCGTCATTTCGAGGCGGCCCATGGCATTGCCCACGGAGACGGACCCGCTGAGCAATTCGGATTTGACATCGCGATCTTGCTCGGCGACCTGCTACTCATGTGGTCGTCGCAGATGTTCACGTCCGCCCCAGTCAAAGCTGACAGGCTGGCGGCCGCCACCCCGCTGCTTGACGCCATGCGCACCGAGGTCACCTGCGGCCAGGTCCTCGACGTCACCTCACAGTCGGGAATGGCGGGGTCCGACTCCGAATCCGCTCTCGACCTGGTCGGCCGGGTTGTGGAGTACAAGTGCGCCTCATACACGGTCGTTCGTCCATGTCAGATTGGTGTGGCCTTGGCTGGGGGCTCTGACCGTCTACAACAGACGATGGCCGACTTCGGCTCCCCCATCGGACGGGCCTTCCAATACCGCGACGATCTTCTTGGCGTCTTCGGCGACGCCGAGCTGACTGGCAAGCCCGCTGGCGACGATCTGAGAGAAGGCAAGCGGACTGTGCTCGTCGCCCATGCGCTCAATCGGGCCGACTCCCACGACGCTGCTCGCTTGAAGTCATTGCTGGGTCGCCCCGACCTCGACGATAACGACGTCGCCACCGCCCGTCGTATCATCGAGACAAGTGGAGCCCGGGAGGCTGTCGAGTCAACAATTGTGCAGTGCCATGATCACGCCATCGCAGTTCTCGACGACGCCGAGATGACCGATGCCGGCCGAATTGCCCTGCGGGAATTAGCCCGCCAATGCGTCGAGCGTCATTTCTGATACCACGATCCCGCGGCCTGAGTTTCACACCAGGAGGAGAGCGAAACCGTTGACCTCGTCCTCATCGAGACGCTGACCAATGACCTCAACTAGCCGACCCCAGTCCTGGGGATTGTCTCGCTCAAAGGGCTGCCATCCGGTCCATAACACTGCCGTGTCTCCTTCCAGGTCAGCTAGGCAGTCACGCAGTGCGTCAAGGTTGTGTCCGTACCAGCTAGGAAATGACAGAGCGTGTCCAAAACCGGCAAGAACGGACCCTAAATCAGCGCCTCCACTCATGTGCATGACGCGCCACCCAGCCTCGCGCCACGCCGTTGCCACCTTGATGGGGTCACAACTATGCGCCGGATCAACAAGAAGGATCCCTGAACCAATGGGGCCACCAGCTTCAGGACCCGAACCTGACTGAACGTCGGCTGTCATCGGACGATCCTCTTAAACGTTGAGTAATGGTCCAACGTCCAAAAACAGGTAGAGTCTGAACCGCACACGATGCGACGCGGTCCTCGACCCTGCGCTCCAGGAGTGGCGGCGGTGTACTCGTGGTACCAGCCGTCCTTGTGATGAGGTAGTGCGCCACTGTTGTTGTGGTAGACAATTCCGTCCCGACTGAATGGGAAGGGCCCACCGGAGTCAATGAGCTTGAGAGTCTGCCGAGCCTGGGTAGGCAGCTCGTTTTCCTGGATGGTGGCCAACCCAACAGACGACTGTGTGGTGGCCATGACGGTCATGGGGGCCGTGGTAGCGTTCGAGCCTGCCGCAGCTACATTACCGGGCGTTGAACAGCCTACGACGACAGCTGCTAGCAAGGTCACAATCCAGACGGACCACCGGTGAGACCGGAACCAGGTTGCAACAGTCATGGGACCAGCCTATGGACTCGCCGGTTCATCTTCCGATGCCCTCCGAAAGACTACGCATACACTTTGGAGTGGGCCGCACACCCCTTCTTCCCCGACCGTGCGTGAGGCGTAATCGTGAGCATGACCATGAGCACTGACCCCCTAGTGGGTCATACCCTCGAGGGTCGCTACGAGATCGTGTCCAAAATCGCTCGTGGCGGGATGGCGACCGTCTATCGAGCTCAAGATCTATGTCTTCCCCGCATCGTCGCAGTCAAGGTGATGCATGAGGGGCTCGATGCAGAACTCGCTGAGCGATTCGATTCCGAAGCGAAGGCCGCGGCCCGGCTCGTCAATCCCCATGTGGTATCAGTTTTCGACCAAGGAATGGACGGAGATCGTCCCTTCATCGTCATGGAGTACGTGCCCGGATGCACCCTACGTCACATCATCACCCAGGAGGCGCCGCTCACCCCGGTGCGCGCTTTGGATCTCCTCGAGCCAGTTGTCTCGGCCCTTGCCAGCGCCCACGAGGATGGCCTAGTGCATCGTGACGTCAAACCCGAAAACGTCCTCATCTCTGATCGTGGTCAGATCAAGGTGGCTGACTTTGGTCTGGCCCGAGCTGTAGGCAACCACACGATGTCAGCAACATCTGGGCAGCTCATTGGAACGGTGTCCTACATTCCACCTGAGCGGGTAACACGCGGTAGCTCCGATGAGCGTTCGGACATTTACTCAGCCGGCATTGTACTTTTCGAGATGCTCACTGGGCACAAGCCCCATACTGGCGATTCCCCCATTCAGGTGGCATGGGCCCACGTCAATAAGGATGTTCCCGCGCCCTCACAGTACCTAGCCAATGGCACCAAAGCTGAGCACGATATCGCATGGCTCGTTCCGGGATACCTGGACAGCTTGGTACGTGCCTGCACCTCGCGCGATCCCGGGAAGCGCCCTGCGAATGGGAGGGCCCTACTCGACCTTCTTCGTCGTGTACGTCACGCACTGACGACCGGCCGCACGGACGATCCGGCCCTGGCCGCCCTCCAGAACACAGTGCCCCAGTCGAATGTTGTCATCGCCAATCCGGTAGCTCATGCACCCGCAGGTTCAACAGATCGATCCGCCCGCAGACGGAACGAACCGGTACGACCTGGCACGGCGTCAGTTCCGCCATGGTCTCGCACTGGTACTCCGGTTTCGCCACCTACACCGGTCTCAATTCCGGATTCTCCACTGTCTCCTATAGACTGCCCTCCGGAGCGCATGCCGACGCAACCAGCCAACCACTCTCAGCCGCGTCCGCGGCCGATACACCGACGTGCTACCCAACCGGCATCCCGTTCCAGGCTGACTCAGGACGCTGTTCATCGTCGCCGCCGCGGCGTCATCGCGGCTGTCTTCATTGTCCTGGTGGCAGTGTTGTGCGCCTATCTTGTCTTTCACTTCACCTCTTCCCGGTACTCCGCGAGCGAGTTGCACAGTACAAATTCAGTCGCACGGACGTGCGTTCACGGGGAATCATCCTGCATGCACACCGTCTCACAAAATATTTGATGCCAATCCGGGTTGCGGGGCGAAGATTCTCGGGCGTATCATGTGATTCGTGGTTGGTTTTCGTTCTTCGCGCCTTGCTGTGCCCGCCCTCCTTCTCATGGCTGCTCTGTGGGGTTCGACCCTCGTCGTCATGAAGGGTGTCTATGCCCACATGAGCCCCGAGAACCTGCTGGCGTGTCGTTTCGCCATGGCAGCCGCCGCATTCGGAATCCTCTTCCCGAAGGCCTGGCGCGCCAATATGCGCACCATAGCCAAGGGGGTTATCCTCGGCGTGCTCTTTGCTGCCGGCCAGCTACTTCAGGCCATTGGACTCGGGACCACTCAGGCTGCCATGAACGGGTTCATCACCAGTCTCTATGTGGTCTTCACACCGCTATTGGCCGCTGTGATCTTTCGCAAGAAGGTCTCCACCGCCATCTGGGGAGCTGTGGCACTGGCGACTGTCGGCATGGGAGTGCTGGCTCTTGATCCCTCTACCCTCGGTAGCGGATTCGGTATCGGTCAGCTACTGACTCTGGCTTCCGCCGTGGCCTACGCCGGCCACATCGTGGCAACTGGACGTTTCGCCAACCCGTCCAACGTCACATCCCTCGGGTTGTATCAAACGATCACCGTCGCCATCGTCTGCACCATTGCAGCCCTGCCTGGAGGTCTGAGCGCCCCCACCCACATGGAGGATTGGTTTGCCCTGGCCTACTTGGCCATCATCTGCGGCACTTTGACAACTTTCATGCAGAGCTGGGGTCAGGCCCGGGTGGAATCGACCCGTGCCGCCGTCATCATGTGCACTGAGCCGCTGTGGGGCGCCGTCTTCGCTATTGGTCTCGGCGGCGAGCCACTCACCGGGCGCATTACGATCGGCGGTATCGCCATCCTAGCCGCCATGGCCTTAGTCGTCCGTCCACCTCGTCGTCGCCGCGGCGCACCGCAGCATCACGCCGAGCCCCCGGTAGTCCAGGTCGATCCGGCCTGGGCTCCGAGGTTCGGCATGGACCGCATGCTTTGATCCCCGGCCCCGAGGTCAGTCTTGCGGCACCTCCCACGGCTGGCCGTTGCGTAGATCGTGGAAGGTGGTCGGCACCATCTCCTGATGCCGATCAAAGGACAGTTGCCAGCCTCGCCCATTAAGTAGCCCCTCATGGATGAGAAAACCGTGCCGAGCCCCCACCGACCTCGCGAAGTCGACAGTTTCTTTCATCGCAGCCCACGGGGCATGAGCCGGGCAAGCCAACACGTCAACACCACGCGGGGTCTCATCGAGTTCGTCACCAGGGTGGTACAGGATCGTCCCAAGCCCCTCACCGATGAGGTATCCGACATTGCCGATCGGTTCCAGATCACGATGAATGACGGCATGGCGGCCTCCTACCGCCTCAATTCTCACCTCACCGATCTGCAACACGTCGCCCGGGGCAACAGGGTCAGCATCAAGAGCCGGAATCTCGTGGCAGGCCCCTTCTTCAGCACGCACCACCGCACCTGAGTTTGCGTCGACTAAGGCACCGATGTGCTCTGGGTCGACGTGATCGGGATGGCGATGGGTGACAAGGATGGCATCGAGATCAGTAAGTCCACGCCAGGACCGGCTGAGGTTACCGGGGTCGACGAGGATTCGCTGCCCAGCTGCTTCAACGAGGATGCAGGAGTGTCCCAGATGCGTAATTCTCATACCTCCAGTCTTCCGCCAGCATCACGTGGCGGCAACCAGTTCAGTCACATTCGCGACCGGAACAATCCCACCGATAGGGACCTTGAGGGGACGTCCGGATCGATCATAGGTCGATGCTGCGGAATCTTGCCAGCGGGCTGACGGCATCGCGCTTGATACGGCTGTCAGCCAATCTCTCAGCGATTATGAAGGCCAGTTCCAAGGACTGGTTCCGGTTCAGACGTGGATCGCAGGCGGTCTCGTAGCGGTTTGTCAGATCGGACTCTGCTAGCTTGTCGACCCCGCCCAAGCACTCCGTGACGTCGTCCCCGGTCAACTCGATGTGCACACCGCCAGGCCAGGTACCTAACTCCTCATGGACGTCGAAGAACCCGTTAACCTCGTCGCACATGTCAGCAAACGACCGCGTCTTGTAGCCGTCATTCGTTTCGAAGGTGTTGCCGTGCATGGGATCGCAGCTCCACACCACCTTGCGTCCAGTGGCTTCCACTGCCTCGATGACTCTGGGCAGGTTAGTACGCACAGCCTTGCTTCCCATTCGGGTGATGAAGGTCAGACGGCCAGGCTCGTGATCGGGGTCAAGGGCATCAGCGATAGCAACGGCGTCCTCCCCAGTCGTCGTCGGGCCAAGCTTGACCCCCAGCGGATTGCGCACGTGGCGCAGGAACTCCACGTGGGCACCATCAATCTGACGGGTCCGCTCACCAATCCACAGCAAATGGCCAGAGCAATCATAGGGTAGCTGGGAGCGCGAGTCGATCCGCGTCATAGCGTGCTCGTAGTCGATGAGCAGGGCTTCATGGCTAGCGTAGAAGTCAACGGTGGAGAGCTGATCGCCCTCGACTCCGCACGCCATCATGAACACCAACGCCCGTTCGATCTCCGCGGCCAGCGCCTCGTAACGAGTTTCCACATTGGAGTTACGCACAAAGTCAGCGTTCCACGCGTGAATGCCGCGAAGATCCGCAAAACCGCCGGTAGCGAAAGCTCGTACCAGGTTGAGAGTAGCTGCCGAAGCGTTGTACACCCCAATCAAACGCTTAGGATCGTGCTCCCGAGCTTCCGGTGTGAACTCGAATCCGTTGACGGCGTCACCTCGGTAACTGGGCAGAGTGAGGCCGCGACGGGTCTCGGTATCCTTAGATCTCGGCTTGGCGTACTGCCCAGCAATGCGACCCACCTTGACCACCGGAAGCTGACCTGCGTAGGTCATGACGACCGCCATTGACAATAGTACTCGCAGCTTACCCTTAATGTTGTCGGCGTTTACTCCTGCAAAAGTCTCAGCACAATCGCCGCCTTGCAGCAAAAACGCCTTGCGGTTAGCCACTGCCGCAAGATAGGCACGAAGGTCATCGCATTCTCCGGCGAAGACCAACGGGGGCAAACTACGTAGCTGGTTGACGACCTCAACGGTTGCCTGAGGATCGGGGTACGACGGCTGTTGCACCCGTGGCAGGGCATTGAGGGCCTCAAGACTGGGAACGCTCTGAGACATGGCGGGGATTCTACTTCCCGCCATGACCTTCTTCAGTTCCGTTCCACCCCTCTGACGAAGCTAAGCCACCGCATCGGAAACACCAGCCCTGGGATTTTCACCTACCTGGGTGAATATCGCGCTCAGCAAGCCGATCGGCCAAGGAAGCTTGTCGAGCTTGAAGCTGAGCGGCAAGACGGGCGTTCTCCTCCTCCCGGGCCAGGTCCTCGGCATCGCGAGCGCTCTCCTCTCGCGATCGCTCCTCGGCATCGCGACGATGCCTCCTACGGTCACGACGCAACTTTCGCATCTGAAACAGCCAGATGATCGGGTGAGGCCGTTGATCTGCCCGCACTGCTGGATAGTCCTGGTACGGCAAGCCTGTGAGCTTGCATAAAGCGAGCGCGACATCGTCAGCCGCAGCCCGCAAGACAGCGTGAGAATGGGGTGTCGCCGCGTGACGCGACATATCAACCGATGTTCCCAGGTTGAGCTGTCCCGCAACAACCTGAGCCGGCACGACGAGGGCTTCAGCATCGAGAGCCAGCCGCGCTACCTCAACGTCTAGACGATGAACCTGACTAGCCCAACTGCGTATCCCCTCGGGAGCCATAAGGACTACAGAGCCCTCACATAAGTGGCGTAGAGCCTCAGCGTGGGCCTGAGTTCTCTTCATCCGACGACCCGACATGACATACACCTTGCTGACGCGTCCCGACAGGCAATGTTCGGCCGCAGCAAGATCACCGGGCCGATGCAGATGGATAGCGACGATGGTTGGTTGGGCAGGAAGAGGATGACCCGTCACCTCACCATGGGATCGACGCAACCACTTCATGACATCAAGCCTTCGCCACACGAGGCGGGGGCAGGGGCTTGCCGCCGGGCCTTGGTTTCACAAATTTCGAGACATCTTTGCCCTTGAGGTTGCCATGCTTGACCCGGAAACCATAAACATCGACGTAGCTCTGTCCGGTGAGATCGCTGATAGCACCCATGACCTCATCAGTAACCCACCGTAGGACGGCCGTTTCCTCAGTGCGGTCTGCCAGCACGTCGAAGTGCATCGGTTTACCGAAGATGAGGGTCGGATGGTCGAGCAGCGGGATACCCAACACCTTGCGTCTCACTGTCGTTCCGCTGATACCTACTGGGACCACAGGGGCTCCAGACCCCAGAGTCATCCGGGCGACGCCGGTCTTACCCTTGTATAAGCGGCCATCTGATGAGCGGGTTCCCTCCGGGAAAATTCCGACGAGGCCCCCCTCGGCAAGTCGGCGTTCTACTGGACCCATGGCATTGACGCTAGTACGGCCACCCGAACGATCCAGCGGCACCTGCTCGACTGCGCGCAAGAACCACGCGACGACCTTCGACCAGAAGCCTCGGTCGACAGCAAAAAGCTCTTTTTTCGCCGGATAGGTGAGTTTTCTGTCAATCATGGACGCGACGATGATGGGATCCAAGGCCGCAATGTGGTTGCACGCCAGGATCACCCCTCCTTCGGTGGGAATGTTCTCCTCACCGACGACGCGGGGGTGCCATAAGGCTCGCACTCCTGGTCCAAAGAGCGCATACTTGAAGAACTCGTACCACATGGGGCCTCCTCGGCGACCAAGCCTAGCGGCACCTCGAGTTCCCTAATGGGTGGAGGGATATGGAACACGACGGCAACGATGTCGATGCCGCCTTTGAAGCGCTCATCGCTCGCGAATTTGGGGAGGTCGTCACCGCCCCAGGTCGTCCTCGCCCGAATGGTTTACCGGCCCAACGGGCGCCGGCCCATGTTCCGCAAGAGCCACCCCGTGACGCCGACGAGATGGATGAGCCGCTGCCCATGGAACCGGCAGCGCCTCCCAGTCCAGCGACGAAGGGGGGATTGGTTCTAGTGGCGATATGCATCGTTGCCGTCCTGCTGGACATGGGCGGAGTCAATGTGCCCCAGACCACGCTGATACTAGCCATCACATCCGGAGGAGCAGGGATTAGCCTGCTCATCTGGCGGGCCATCACTCGGAAAGACCGCGATGATGAAGGTCCCTGGGGAAACCACTCACGTTTGTAGCGAGTCACTTGTCCCGAACAACCGGGCCGGCGAGAGTTTCACTCAGGCTCTGACGCAAAGTACGGCGTGGCTTGCGAACAGCAGTACGACGACGTGGCCAGAACCCGCGAGCCATGCCCGGCGGTTCGTTGATGGAGTGGCGAGCCAAGTCTGCGGCGCCGATAAGCCCAGCATCGTTACCGAAATGTGCCTTCTGAATATCGGCCATCGGGCGGAACCCCCGACCCGTCAGCGTGCGGGCATATACAGTGCGCGCAGGTTCAAGCAAGAGGTCTCCGGCGGCGCTCACTCCCCCACCAATGACAAAGAGATCTGGATCTAAGGCAGCTGCCAAGTTCGCCATTCCACGGCCCAGCCAGATGCCAATGTCTGCAATGAGCTCAATAGCAAGACGATCGCCATCGACCGCTGCGCGTGTGACATCAGGACCAATGAGGTTATCGGGATTGCGGTCAGCTACATAACCCAACAGGTCCTGAGCACCGGGAGCTCCCTCGGCAAGCAACGCTCGAGCGTCCCTCACGAGGGAATTTCCAGAGGCGTATTGCTCCCAGCAACCACGGTTGCCACATGGGCACCAGTGGCCATCGGGAACCACCGTCATATGTCCGAATTCTCCGGCCATGCCGTATCGGCCGCGGAACATCCGCCCATTGATAACGAGTGCACCCCCGATACCCGTTCCCAACGTCAGGCACACCATGACCCGTGATCCTTGTCCGGCTCCAAACCGGAACTCAGCCCACGCAGCCGCATTGGCGTCATTATCGACGAGAACAGGCACAGTGATGCGCTCAGACAGACGATCGCGCAGCGGCTCATTACGCCATGCCAAATGCGGGGAAAACCGCACGAGCGCCTGCTCAGTGTCTATCCAGCCGGCTGCCCCGATGCCTACAGCACAGATAGGAAGGTTACGAGCCAGTTCACGGACCGACTCAACGATAGCGTCCTCAACAGCCTCGGGGCTGCGCGAGGGTGTCAGGCGCTGAATACGCCGAACAATCTGGCCACTTTCATCTACGACACCAGCGGCGACCTTCGTGCCGCCAATATCTATGCCAACGCTAAGCAATGAAAATCAGCCGAAACGACGCGCGCCCTGGTATGAGGGCTGTTGCGCTAGAACGGAGACTTTGATGCCAGTTCGCGGACTGGAGGCGTGAATAAACTTGCCATCACCGATGTACATACCGACATGGGTAATGCCCGGGTAGAAGAAGACCAAGTCGCCCGGCTGCAAATCGGAGGTCGATACGGGGGTACCGGCTGCGTACTGAGCAGCCGCGGTGCGGGGAAGGCTAACCCCAGCCTTGCCCCAGGAAGCCATCATGAGGCCAGAGCAATCGTAGTCGGTCGGGCCGGTGCCGCCCCAGATGTAGGGCTTACCGAGTTGAGCCAGCGCGAAATTGAGGGCGCTCTGAGCGCGCGATGAAACTCCATGGGAGGGGTCAGGAATCGGCACTTGACTACCAGTTTGGGAAGCCTGGGTAGAACTGCTGGACGGCTGCCCCAGGGCACTCTGCTGATCGGTGGGACGTCCGGCAGATCGGGACACCGCATGTGCAGCGGCGGCCTGGGCCTCGGCAGCTTGTTGACGCTTAAGTTCAGCGCGCTGCTGGGCAGTCAGACGGTCAACAACCTGCTTGGCCTCCTGTTCCTTCTTCTTCGCGTCGGCCAATAGCTTGGCCTGTTGATTGCGCTGACTCTCAATCGTCGCGCGATCAGCCTCAGCCTGGGACTTCATGGATTTCAGCCTGGCCTGCTCAGCCTGGAAATCCTGGAACTGCACGCTGGTGCGCTCCGTGACGTTTTGAATGGTCGCCAATTTGGACAGAAACTGCCCAGAGTCGCCACTTGCCACAAGCTGAGTAGTCATTGAGACACCGCCGCCGCTCTGGTAGTCGCTCAGCGCGACGCGGCCGAGAGCCTTGCGCATGGTGGCAACCTTGTCTGACTGGGTCTTAAGGTCTCTTTGCGAACGATCGAGATCCTTCTGAGCTTTGTCGAGGGCAGCCTGGGCCTCGGTGTAGTCCTCCTGTACTTTCGAGGTCTGCTCATCGAGCTGAGCCAAGCGAACCTTCGCCTGATCAATAGGATCAGGAGCGGCCTGAGCCCCAGGATCAACCGATGCCACTGTGCCGAGAAGGATTGCCCCCGTGATGGCAGCAAATGCGACGCCACGTCCACGTCGAGGTGCGCTACCGCTCACCTGAGAAGCTCCATACCTGTGCTCCACTGTCTACCCTTCACCATCACCTGACCGCCCCTCGCCGCGTCATCACGCGGTGCGAGCCAAGTCATCCGTCCACCTGTGATTTGGTCGATCGGACCAGGACCATCCCTGCCGACTGAGAGAATCTTATGCGATCCTCAGGAGCGGGGCAACTTGTTACCAAAAACCGCTCACCATGACGCTCGCTCGCCACCTCCATCCACATGGAATACTGCGCTGACTAGGTTGTTCTCCCTACTCTGCTTGTATTCGCGGTGTTTTTTGTCGCCACGCCTACCTACCGTGCCGATTATGAGCGCCGCGCCCCTTCAGCCGTCTTTCGACGACCTGGGAACTTCCCTGTCCGAGGTCACTTTCTGCGTCGTCGACCTTGAAACTACCGGTACTAGCGAGGGCTCCCAGATCACCGAGATCGGAGCCGTGAAAGTGTGTGGAGGCCGCGTCGAAGGCGAGTTTCAAACCCTCGTCTGCCCAACCGGATCTATCCCAGCTTCGGTACAGGTCCTCACCGGCATCACGGACGTCATGGTGCGCTCGGCTCCATCACTGAACGCTGTACTACCTAGCTGGTCAGAATTTAGTCGCAGCACGGCACTTGTAGCACACAATGCTCGTTTTGATATTGGTTTCCTTCAACGCGCCTATGCTCAACATGATTATCCTTGGGACGACCCAGCCGTCGTCGACACCCTCGCATTAGCTCGGTCAGTGCTTGCCCGCGGAGAGGTCCGAAACTACAAGCTCAGCACCCTATCTCGGCTATTCCACACCACGACGACGCCCTCACACCGCGCCCTTGCCGATGCGAGGGCCACCGTCGACGTCCTTCACGGACTCATCGACAGAGTCGGCAATCTCGGCGTGACGACCCTTGAAGACCTTTTAGAAATGACCCATCGGGTACCGCAGGCTCGGCGTCGCCGACGGGTGTGGGCTAAGGACCTTCCCGAAAGGTCCGGAGTCTATTGGTTTTGCCTGGATAAACCTGCACCAGCACATCCGGAGGTCCTCTATGTCGGTAAGTCGGTCAACATCCGACGCCGAGTATCCCAATACTTCACAGCATCGGAAACACGACGCCGCATGGACGAGATGGTGCGAATAGCTACGGGCGTCAAAGCTCGCGAGTGCTCTACTCAGCTAGAAGCGGGGGTACGCGAACTACGCCTCATTGACGCTCACCAACCGCGCTACAACCGTCGCTCTCGTCGGCAAGGATCGGTGTGGTGGGTTACCCTCACTCATGAGGCTCACCCGAGACTCGCCGTCGTGCAGCGAGCTCACCGCGATTCCCAACCGCCGTGGGGCCCTTTCACTAGCCGTCAAGCAGCGACTCGCGCGGCGATCATACTGGCTGAAGCCTTTGGCCTGCGACAGTGCAGTGGAGCTATGTCACGGCACCCTGATGGCTGTCCTCTCGCAGAGATGGGCCGTTGCTCAGCCCCATGTTTGGACCCCCACATCGACTACTCCACCATCGTCGGCTTTGCTCGTCTCGCCATGACTGACGACGTTCGCGACCTCACTGATCGGCTTGCTCAACGCATCGCACGGCTGTCCGCGGCAGAACGTTTCGAAGAGGCCGCAGAGTTCACCGAGGACGCCCAAGAAGTGCTGCGCGCCACCCGACGTCGTTCCCGACTGGTCTCCCTGGCGTCCTGCCCTGAAATTGTCGCGGCGCGGCGCGATGGCGCCTCCTGGGAGATCCACGTCATTCGACATGGCCGCCTAGCGGGAGCTGGACGATGCCGTCTGGGTACTGATCCAATGCCCGTTATTGACGCAGTGTGTGCCACCGCAGAAACCGTTTCTGCTTCGCCAGCCGGGCTACCAGCCTGCACTATTGAGGAGGCCGAGCTTGTGGCGTCCTGGTTTGAAGAACCTGGGGTACGACTGGTTGACGTCATCGGAGAATGGTCCTGGCCCGCCCACTGCTGGATGGACACCAATGATCTCGCTGCCCGGGTAGCCGCTTTACATCACCCAGGTCACAACGAGAGCGACGAGGCAGACAGCCAAGACCGCCAAGCCCGCCCCCAACTGGCGCAGGTATGACGACCACCGGGTCTGCAACCATGCCCAGCCAGAAACGGCTCCCACAACGACCGCACCGATGTCAGCGACCCATGTATTGGAACCGACGACAATTGCCCAGATGATGAACATCGTTAATAACACGATGTCGGCACGAATGTCCTGCTTTTGAACATATTTAACAACAGCCGATGCCGCCATCAGCCCAAACAGACCGCACATCGACCCCTCAAAGGAGTACAGCACCCCAGCCAGGCTGATGGCCGCTGACCCACCCACGCCACACAACAGGTACAGGAACGCAAACTGCACTGAGCCGATCATGGGCTCAATCTGGTACCCGATGAGAACAAGGAGCAGGCCGGTCAGGACTGCACTGATAACCGAGGAGGTCGTCAAGGAGAAGACGAGTGGCCGCCAGACCTGGAAGTCAAAAGCCCTGGCAGACCCTGACGCCAACAGCGACGACAGCGGCGTCAATCGCGCCGCGATCGCGATGAGTAGGGGCACGACGGCCATAGCTACCGACGCCGGACACCTCACAGGAACCGGACGGACGGGATGTTCACTCCAGCGGTCGAGCATGAATCTCCTCTGGCTCATGACCGTCAATCACAGGGAAATCAGAATATTCAGAATACTTAGAAGGGCCTCGAGGTGCGGTCGCCTCGAGGCAGTATCCATTCCTACCAGGCTAGCTACTCAGGCCAGCTCGACGCTTTCAATAACGACCGGCTCGACCGGACGGTCCATGCGGCCAGTGCGGACCTGGGCGATCTCGTCGACGACCCTTCGGGACTCTTCGTCAGCGACTTCACCAAAGATGGTATGACGACGGTTGAGGTGCGGCGTCGGGGCCACAGTGATGAAGAACTGGGACCCATTGGTACCCGGACCGGCATTGGCCATAGCCAGCAAGTAGGGCTTCGAGAAAGTAAGCTCTGGGTGAAACTCGTCGGCGAATCGGTACCCGGGACCGCCCGTACCGGTGCCGAGCGGGCAGCCGCCCTGAATCATGAACCCGTCAATGACGCGGTGGAAGGTCAAGCCGTCGTAGAACTTACCAGTGGTCGGCTGACCGGTGTGCGGATCGACGTACTCCTTCGTGCCGCCGGCCAGACCGACGAAATTGTCGACAGTCTTGGGAGCCTGATCGGCAAAGAGGTTAACGACGATGTCGCCGTGATTGGTGCGCAGAGTCGCGGTAGAGGCCACCTGCCTGCCTTCCTGTGAGAAACGATGTGGTCCCCTCTAGAGTACTGACTGTTGCGTCAAACCGATCAGAATTATTCCGCCAGCCGCCGTTTGAGCCCCGAATCTCTGGTCTATGGACCATTTGGTCGATACCGTGGAAGGTGCTCGATCACGAGCCATATCCCATACGAATTGGAGGAACCGTGTCCTGCAAGAAGAAAGCTTCCCGCAAGACCGCCGCCGCAAGCAGCCCCAGCACGCTCAAGGAGCAGCGTGCCCAGGCGCTGGAGACCGCCGCCGCGTACCTCGCCGCCGCCCAGGACAAGGCTGCTCCGCTGGCCGCGCAAGTCAACGACAAGCTCGGTCCCCTGACTGATCAGATCTCGGACAAGCTTGGTCCCCTCTCTGATCAGGCTGTTGAGGCTAGCAAAAAGGCCCTTGACGCTTCGAAGGAGTACACCCAGGAGAAGGTCGTTCCAGCCCTTCATCAGGCTTATGACACCTTCCAGAAGGATGTCTTGCCTGACCTTGAGGAGCGTGCCGAGAAGGTCATCTCTCACCCAGCCGTTGAGGAAGCCACCCGCCGTGGACAGGCTGCCTTCTCAGCCCTCAAAGGCGAGTCGACCGAGCTGGCGGCCAAAGCCGGCATCGAGACGAAATCAGTCAAGAAGGCCAAGCACCGCAGCAAATTCGGCAAGGTGTTCGGCACTCTCGCCGTCCTCGGCGGCATTTCTGCTGCGGTAGTTGTGGCCAGCCGCCGCTTCCTGAGCTCTTCCGACGACGGTTGGACAACTCATGAGCCCAAGGTCACCTACTCTTGGACCCCTGGCGATAAGGACAACACCGACAGCCCCGCCCCGAACACTGACGAGAAACTCAAGGACACGCCATCCCCCAAACCCGAGACCAGCCACGGTTCGAAGCCCGTTGCCAAACCGGCAGATAAGCCCGAGCCGAAGGAGGACAAGTCGGTTCCGGCTGACCCGGTCGCCGCCATGGCCGATGAGGGTGGACCGGCTGCTGCTGCATCGGAGACTACCGCCGAGACCACTGCTTTCGTTGATGAAGGTGCCCGCTCCGAGACCACGACCAAGGATGGTGCAGTCAAGGCTCCTGAACAGGGCACGAAGGATGAGGGCAATAAGGCCACCTCATACGTCGGGGATAACCCGCCCGAGAGCTACGTGATTAAGGGCAACGACCGCTCGATGAAGTACCACGTCCCGGGCTCGGGTGGTTACGACCGCACCATTGCTGATGTGTGGTTTGCCACCGAGGAGGCTGCCCAGGCTGCCGGGTTCACCAAGGCCCAGCGCTGAGAGCCATTCCCGCCATCTCGACGGGGCTCGCCACCATGGTGGCGAGCCCCGTCGTCGCATATTTTCGTGCCAGCGCGTCAGGGGCGGAATGACAACGTTCAGATTCCGAAACAGCCCGAACAAACCCTAGCGTTAATTGTGCTATGTATCACTATAAGTGACACGATACGTAACAGTTTTATAACAACACGCTATCGATGTCACGATAAGTGCCCGCGGCAGCACTTATGCCGGTTAGAAGAGTGTTCTGCCCACATCGTGCGGACACAAGCCACGACAGAAAGGCCTGTCACATGATCACTATGGATCTCGAGTCCTCGAAGACGTCGACTGCATGGGTCGACGCCCGCTTTTTCTCGCTCCATGTCCGTTCCCTCGTCCATGAATGCCGCGTTCCGTGGCGTGTCGTCGCCCTGCTCGCGCATGTCCCCAGTCGAATCGTCCAACGACTCGCTGGCCAGGGGGACCGTCCAATTCACCGCATCCGCGTCATCGACGCCGTGCGCATCCTGCATATCAGTATCGACGACATCAACGCAGCACGTGAACGCATCGTGCCAGCAGGAAGCACGCGCGCTCGGCTCCTCGCCCTCCACAAGGCCGGCTGTGACATTGCTGAGATCGCCACCATGCTGGACGTAACGATGTCCTACGCCGCGAACCTCATGAGCGGGGAAGAACAGATGTGCACTGAGATGACGCGACTACGCAGTCGGGCCGCGTGCGAAGCTCGCGGCCTGCTCTCCACTGCCGAATCCATGGCGTCCATGTGAGTCGAGCCCATGTGGATCATCCTCGGCTCCGCGGTGGCGTGTGTCCTGGCGCTGTGGCATCTACGCGTCACGGTCCCGAATCTCGTCGAGCCAACCGTCGAAGAAGTGGGGGACGCGGTCCTGGCAATCAAACCCACATACGCCTCCCTCACCACCCCGACGCGTACCTTCGTCGTCGCCGTGACAGCAGCCGTATGCGGGGCCGCATCGGTCTGCGCGCCACCATGGGCATGGGGCGTGTGGTGGATCTGGTCGGGATCGGTGACTACTCTGGTCATCGTCGATTATGCGACGACCTTCTTACCACTGAAGTTATGGCGTCGCTGCGTAGCCGAGGCTGGGGTAGCGCTCCTGAGCGGAATCGTCCTGACGCGGCCGCCACGTGCACGGTGGCTCATTGCGTGTGTTTTGATCGCGGGAGTGTCAACAGGATTCTTCTGGCTCATGTGGCGACTTAATTCATCCCTCGGATACGGCGATGTCAGGCTTGCGGCGGGCACCGGCTTCCTGGGAGCGACGACGGCCGTACTCTCCCCGTACCCAGATTTCGTCCGCGCCGGGATGATGACTTTGCTCTCCTCCACCATCCTCGGAGCCGTTGTGGCCGTCATCGTCACCCTTGTTCGCAAACATCGCCCCTCACCATGGGGGTCGGCATTTGCCTATGGCCCAGCCCTATGGGCGGGCCCCTGGATGGCATTAGCAATCAGCCTTGGGTAACAGATATCCAACGGTTGAGATGGTCGTGTGCCGCTCCCGAATCAATCGATTGAGCGGCACGCTCCAACCTCTGGGCGAGCTGTGGAACGACGCCGTCATCAACCTGCAGGCCGTCTGCAGCAGTGTTGAGTAGCACGACGTCACGCCTGGGCACGAGATCGGCTAGTAGGTCAGCCCAGGTGAATTCATCGACACGGAACCTCGAACATGGACCTCTTTCGAGCCACGTGGTTTGTTCAGCGGGGGCTTGTCACCTCAGGGGACTCAGTGGTGCCCGGCAGTCTCACGGCGTCTCAGCGGCATCGCCACGAATGCCACGAATCACTGAAGCCACCGTCTGAGGCAACGCCACCGGATCAACAGGGTGGGTCGCGATGGCGTCTGCATGGGACCAGGACGCCAACCAGGCGTCCGCGACGCGAGCCACCAGCAAGACGACCGGCGGGCAATTGTCAACCTCGTCCTTGAGCTGATGGCACACACCCATCCCACCGTAAGGAGCAGATTCGCCATCAGCGATCAGAACGTCATAATGACCACTACTCACGGCGTCAACCACCGAGGCCTGAGTAGCTGTCTCAACGACCTCGGCATGCGGAAGGTCCGGAGCGATCATCCCGGTCAAAGCGACCTTCACCTGCTCGCGGACAGCGTGATCGTCAGAATAGACGAGAACCTTGAGAGCGCCCGACAGCTCCCCGTGTTTGTCGCCCATGAGCGGTCCTTTCCCTCGAAGGCGTGGGACTGACATCTCGGTCACGACCGGATGCAACATGGCAGATGCTACAGCCTGAGGGCTATCTCTGCGCCCAGCACCGTCCTGCCTACTGAGACAAGCGGTATCACGAAAGTAGGCAAGTTACCACAGTGTGCCATCTAAACCCTTTCAGTCAACTTCGAATCACACTGGAACAGCGAAACAGCATGACCAATGACACATTTCCAGCCATAATGAGGCCGTGGCCACTTCAGCGCAGACTTCACAACGACCGACGGGAGCCATCCATCCGATCGCGCCGACACGACTTAACGCGCCGACAAGTCGTCCCGATGCCCTACCTATGGGTGTCTGGGTGTGGCTGGCCAGCGAACTCATGTTCTTCGCTGCACTCTTCGCGGCGTATTTCATGATTCGCCAAACAACCAGCGACATGGCCACAGCAGGTCAGCAGACCCTTTGGCAGAGCGAGTCCTCTCACCTCACAGTGGGGGCCGCCGCCATCAACACCCTGATCCTGGTGTTGTCCTCGGTTACCTGTCAGATGGGCGTTCACGCCGCTGAGCATGGCCAAGTTAAGCGCACCAAAGGCCTTGGAGCGATCACCTCTTGGGGCATGCGCGAGTGGTACACCCTGACCTTCATTATGGGCGCGGTGTTCATCGCTGGACAGCTCGCGGAGTACATCACTCTCATCGGTGAAGGCCACACCATCTCCTCGAGCGTCTATTTCTCGGCCTTTTTCATCGCTACCGGTTTCCACGGCTTGCACGTAACTGGCGGTTTGGTTCTGTTCTTGTTCACCCTTGCCCGCACCTACATGGCTCGGCGGTTCACCCACGAGCAAGCAGTCACGGCAATGGTCGTTTCCTATTACTGGCACTTCGTTGACGTCGTGTGGATCATCCTGTTCTCGGTGATCTACATCGTGCGCTGACGCCCCTACTCCAAGAAGGGTGACTGTGGTGATGAGATTCCTCTCCACGAAACGGCACAGCCGGGCAGCTAAACCCGTACTGTTGCTGCTGGCCTTGGTTCTGGTGGGGTGCGTGTACGCCTTCGTCAGTCCTTCGGCCTCTGGCCGCGCGGATACGAATGCGTCAACCCAGGTAGCCCGGGGCAAGGAAATCTTCCAGCAGAACTGCTCGTCTTGCCACGGCTTGAACGGCGAGGGCACCACTCAGGGCCCGTCTTTGGCCGGTGTAGGCGCAGCCGCAGTTGACTTCCAAATGGGTACTGGCCGTATGCCGATGGCGCGCCCCGAGGCCCAGGCCCCATCAAAGAAGACGAAGTTCACTGACGAGGAGACTGCCTCAGTTGGCGCATACGTTGCTTCCCTCGCTCCCGGACCAAAGGTCCCCTCCCCCCAGAGCCTCAATACCTCAAACTTGAAGGCTGAGGAACTAGCTCGAGGTGCTGAACTGTTCAAGACTAACTGTTCGGCCTGCCACAACATCGAGGGTCGCGGTGGCGCCCTCCCCGAGGGTGCTTATGCCCCCTCCCTCATGAAGACTTCCAACAAGCACATCTACGAAGCTATGCGCACTGGCCCGCAACAGATGCCGGTGTTCTCCAAATCCGTCATTACCGATCAGGACGCCCGCGAAATCATCGGCTACCTGCAGACCACTCATAGCGAACCCAATAATGGCGGCTTTGCCCTTGGCGGTATCGGTCCGGTCACCGAAGGCCTATTCGGTTGGATCATTGGCATCGGCGGCCTGGTCCTGGTCGCTGGATGGCTGGCACGGAAGGGGGCTCGCGCGAAGTGAGCGATAAATACACCGAACGCGATGACTTGCCGGTCGACAACCCGGGGGTCGAACCCCATGTTGAGCGTTACACCGACGCTAATCCAAAGGCCGGAAACCGCGCTTACCGACAGGTATTGACCCTCCTCAGCCTGGTCCCAGTCCTCGCTATTGCCTTCGTCGTCGTGTACTTCGCGGTCCCGCGTGACGCGACCGTCGAAATCGGTCCGTTGTACATGAACGCCTCTACCTTCGGACTGGGCCTGTGTGCAGGGCTCGCGGTGCTATTCATTGGCATCGCGTGCATCCACTGGGCCAAGCAGATCATGGGTGACGAAGAGATCATCCAGGAGCGGCATCCGGTCAATTCCGATGCCACTGATCGTAAGGAGTTTGCCAAACAGTGGCGTATTGGCGCTGAACAGTCGGGACTTTCTCGACGCAAACTCATCGGTGGAGCTCTCGGCGGCGCTATCGGCATCATGGCCGTACCGGCTATCGTCACCCTCGCTGATCTGGGTCCCAAGCCTGGACCGGGAACTCGTCGCGCGACGATCGAACGGACCATCTGGGCCGAAGGTGTGCGGCTGGTCAACGACGTCACCTTCCAGCCCATCAAAGCCTCCGATCTAGAGATCGGCCAGCTCGTCAACGCTGAGCCCGAGAACCTCAAGGAGCTTGAGGGAGTTGAGTTCCAGCGCGCAAAGGCCAAGGCTGCCATTCTCATCGTCCGGATGGATCTTGACTCCATCAAGATTCCTGAATCCCGTAAGGACTGGCAGGTTGGTGGCATCCTGTCGTATTCCAAGATCTGCACCCACGTCGGTTGTCCTGTCAACCTCTGGGAGCAGCAGACGCACCATCTGCTGTGCCCCTGCCACCAGTCAACCTTCGACTTGGGTGACTCCGGTGTTGTCGTCTTCGGCCCTGCCGGACGCTCACTGCCACAGCTACCCATCACCGTTGACGACAAGGGGTACCTGGTCGCTCGAAGCGACTTCACCGTTCCGGTGGGCCCGTCCTACTTTGAACGAGATTCTCGTCACGACTACAAGAAGGGTGACAACTGATGGCCCGGCCAACTGGCATCGCCGAAGAATCACCCACCCTGCGCACCGCAACGGCTGATGACAAGCCATCGGGTCGCGGGATGCGGATCGTCAACTGGCACGACGACCGTCTGGGTCTGGCCAAGATGGGTAAGGAAAATCTGCGCAAGGTTTTCCCTGACCATTGGTCATTCCTACTGGGCGAGATTGCCCTGTACTCGTTTGTTGTTCTGTTGCTCACAGGTGTATTCCTGACCATCTGGTTCAAACCGTCAATGGCCGAGGTCGACTACACCGGCCCATATCAGCTGCTCAAGGGAACGCCCATGTCGGAGGCCTTCGCCTCCACTCTGGACCTCTCCTTCGAGGTGCGTGGTGGCCTGTTAATTCGTCAGATCCACCACTGGGCCGCCATTCTCTTCGTGGCAGCGGCCACTGTGCACATGCTGCGTATCTTCTTTACTGGTGCCTTCCGCAAACCCCGTGAGATCAACTGGTTGATCGGCCTAGGTCTGTTCATGCTGGCCATGGTCGAGGGCTTCGCCGGCTACTCGCTACCCGATGACCTGCTGTCCGGCACTGGCCTCCGGTTCGCCGATGGTCTAATGCGCGCCATCCCGCTAGTAGGCACCTGGGTTGAGTTCTTCGTCTTCAACGGCGAGTTCCCGGGCACCGCAATTGTCCCCCGCCTGTACATGGTGCACATCCTGCTCATCCCAGCCCTGCTCCTGGGACTAGTGGCCGCCCACCTCGCGCTGGTCGTCTACCACAAGCACACTCAGTACCCGGGCCCCGGACGCACCGAGAAGAATGTCGTGGGTTACCCGCTGTTTCCGGTATACGCGGCCAAGGCCGGCGGTTTCTTTTTCGTGGTCTTTGGCGTGTTGACTCTCATGGGCACCTTCCTTCAGATCAACCCGGTCTGGAAATTCGGTCCCTATAACCCAGGCGAGGTAACGGCCGGGTCCCAACCCGACTGGTACATGGGCTGGCTTGAAGGTGCGGTACGTATCACCCCTAACTGGGAGTGGCACATCGGTCACACCACCTGGAGCTGGAACATCTTCCTTCCTGGCGTGTGCCTCATGGGCGTGTTGTTCACCCTGCTAGTCGCATGGCCCTTCGTTGAAAAGTGGATCACCGGTGACGAGTCTGAGCACCACCTGCTCGACCGCCCGCGCAACGTCCCGACTCGTACCGCGCTCGGCGTCGCCGCCATGAGTTGCTACGCCATGTTCTGGCTCTCAGGGGCCAACGACATTATCGCGACCCACTTCCACCTATCGCTGAACTCGATCACATACTTCATGCGTGGTGCGATCTTCGTCGTCCCGATCATCACCTACCAGATCACCAAGCGCATCTGCGTAGCCCTGCAGCGAGCAGACCGTCAGCGCCTACTCCTCGGGTCGCCCTCCGGCGAAATCATTCGCGAACCTAATGGTGCATTCCACGAGGCCCACGTACCGGTCAGCGACAATGAGGCCTGGACCCTCACTCAGCAAAAGACCTACCCCATCCTTACTGCCGGCTCGATCGATGATCGTGGTCGTAAGGTCAGCAAGAAGCGTGCTCGCTGGATGAAGTGGTTCCTCGGTGACAACGTCCCCACAGTAACCCGTGAAGAACTGGAGGCAGCCCGTTGTCACGCCGAGATCGGCTCCGGCGACTCCGCCCCCCAGGCAGAGATCGCCGACTGACCCCGCTCTACCTAGCGCGGAGGCCCTCTCGCTATGAGGGGGCCTGCGTCATATCCGGCCACGTAACTGCTGCCAGTTACGCTCCCACTCAGCTGGGTCCGGCGCATGGTCACGAAGCATCGTCGTTCCCCCGCCAAGGCCCTCTTCGTCCCAATGCTGACGAGCGTGAGCCATAAGGTGTTCAGGGAGAGTCCCCCGAACAGTCGTGACCCGCCACCAGTCCACTTCCTGACCCTCACACGCGATGATCGTGCCGACCCGCCGCGGCGACGTGCCCACGAGTTGGGCAACATCGGAATAGGACACTACGGTACCGGCGGGCAGAGCTTCTACTGCCGCGAGCACGTCGTCCACCGTCGAGGTCATGGTTCTAGTTTGCCGCGTCGCGGCATGACCCGAGGATAGTGACGTGGGACAATGGCTACGTGCGTTTTCTCAACGAGCAGCCGAACTACGACCTGACGTATAACGACGTCTTCATGGCACCAAACCGTTCCTCGGTGGGGTCCCGCATGAACGTCGACCTCACGTCAACAGACGGGCTAGGTACTCCTCTGCCCCTCGTAGTGGCCAATATGACCGCAATTTCCGGACGTCGCATGGCAGAGACCATCGCCAGGCGCGGAGGCATTGCGGTTCTGCCCCAAGATATCCCAGCAGATTTCGTCGCCCGGTCCATTCGGCGCGTCAAAGATGCGCATACTCGATTCGACACCCCGGTCACCGTCAACCCGACAACGACTGTCGGTGAGGCCATGAACTTGCTCAACAAACGCGCTCACGGCGTCGTCCTTGTCGTTGAAGATCATCGTCCGGTTGGTTTAGTCTCCCCCATCGAGGCTGAGGGCGTAGACCGATTCGCTCAATGCCATGAGGTCATGACAACCGACCTCACCTTGGTTGGTCCACAAGCAAGCCCAGACGACGTTTTCCAGACCCTTGCAGAGCGGCATCAGAAGGTCGCGGTAGCTGTTGACGAGGACGGGGTTCTCGTCGGCATCATGACGTCACGGGGTGCCCTACGCACCGAAATCTATCGTCCTGCTGTTGATCCTGACGGCCACCTTATGATCGGCACTGCGATTGGCATTAACGGCAACGTCGCCGAACGTGCCCGCAATGCCCTGGAATCCGGTTCGGACGTGCTCGTCATGGACACCGCCCATGGCCACCAGGACCAGATGATTCGCGCTATCGAGATCGCCGATGAGGCCCGCACAGCTTTTGAAACGAAGACTGGCCGACGAGTTTCCATCGTCGCCGGCAATATCGTTACCCGCAGCGGCACCCTCGATCTGCTGGAGGCGGGTGCGGACATCATTAAGGTCGGCGTCGGACCGGGCGCCATGTGCACCACTCGGATGCAGACCGGGGTGGGGCGTCCGCAGTTTTCGGCAGTGTTGGAGTGCGCCGAGGCTGCTGCTGAGGTTGATGGTGCCGTCTGGGCTGACGGTGGGGTGCGTCACCCCCGCGATGTTGCTCTTGCCCTTGCTGCAGGCGCCGGATCGGTCATGATTGGCTCGTGGTTCGCGGGTACCCACGAATCGACCGGGGCCATGCTCATCGACCACGATGGCCGGATGTACAAGGAGTCCTTCGGCATGGCCTCGGCTCGCGCCGTGCGTCACCGTACCCGTGAACGCAGTGCTTTCGAGCGAGCCCGCGCCGCCCTCTTCGAGGAAGGCATTTCCCAGTCCAAGATGTACCTGGATCCCCAGCGCCCTGGCGTCGAGGACCTCGTCGATTTCATCACCTCCGGGGTACGTTCCTCGTGTACCTACGCCGGAGCTGCTAATCTCACGGAATTTCATGAGAAGGCCGTGATTGGTGTGCAGTCGCCCTCTGGGTACGAGGAGGGCCGCCCGCTGCAACGCAGCTGGACGTGAGCCCACGGCGAACGTGTCTATATGTGACCTCCAACCCGAACCATCCGGTCCTAGTGTGGCCCCCATGACAGCACATCGGATTCTCGTGATTGGAGGCCACGGACACGTGGCCAAGCACTTCACCCAACTCGCCGCATCTCAGGGACGTCAGGTCGACTCGGTCATCCGACGCAACGACCAGGCACACGACGTCACCTCGTGGGGAGGTAACCCGGTCGTGACGGACGTCACTACCTTGCGCCCCTCACAGTGGGACGACCTCATCAGTAACCACGACGCTGTGGTGTGGTCGGCAGGAGCCGGTGGTAAGGGTGCGCCAGAAGACACTTACGCTGTCGACCGCGACGCCTGTACCGCCCTCGTTGACGCTATCGGCCGCTCCCCTCACGGTCCGCGTTTTGTGCTTGTGTCCTGGTGCGGCAGCCCGAACCACGGTGTGCCCTCCGACAACTCTTTCTTCCCCTACGCCGACGCCAAAGCAGCCGCTGACCGTCACACCATGGACTCATCGATTCGGTGGACCATCCTTGGGCCGGTGACGCTGAGTCATGATCCGGCCTCGGGCGTGCGGATCCTCACCGAGGGCGAGGAATACGCTGGCACCACAGTCTCGCGTGAAACGGTCGCACAGGCCGCTCTAGCATGCCTTGACGACGGCACCACAGCGGGCAAGTTCATTCGGTTCTGTGACGGGCCAACGCCCATTGCCGAGGCGTTCTAGCCTCCCCCCACGACATCATTGTCGTTCGGTAGGCAGCAGGTCTCGGCATCGTTAACCATCGGGGCTTCGGCATTCCCACGATTCCGCGATACCGGCTGATCTGAGACGTCCAGCCTGAGCTTATGCAGGGCCCGTAGCACGCTGTGCCATCAGAACGTCACGTGTGTGTCGGGGTCAGCCAATACCCAAGACCCAAAGCATCTACAGATGCTAGCTGCATACTTGTCTAACGCACTATGGGCTTAGGAAACGAACACGTTCATAGCATTCCTAGGTTCTCAACGGACGTGCAACCCTTACCGTGTCGACGTTCAGGCCAGACACGAAAGGGATTGCACGTCCTTAACTGCACGATTTCGGCAGATGACGTCGGATGAGGACGACCACATCGACAAGTGACGAAGCGAACACTGGAGGTACCTCAGATCGCTTGGCAACTGGATCGGTCCCGCCGGTCGTGTCACACAGTCTGTGTAGGTGGTCGAGGATGACTGGGAGAAAGTCTAGCTGCACGGGAATCCATCGATGGCGAGGTCGATGCAGATCTTCGAGCAAACTCATCGAACGTGTCACCAGAAGAAGAGACAATCCAAGGCCGGTCCGCAACCTTATAGGGGTTCGCGCTCAACTACCCTGATCGATTCCCCAATCGCTAAAAAGCCCGATCCATTTACACAGAATGCCTGGCACGCCCTGACAGCCTCGTGTCATTACGCACACCCCACGGTGGCCGTACGAAGGGTTCGTGAGAAAATATATGTGATATGGTTCCTCGTTTCCGTGAATTTATCTGAGTGTCGTCACTCCTCTTGACCAGCCACAGTTCCATCGGATACTGTTCATCTCAGCGTTGGACGTTGCCGCCCAACCAGTCGGACGATAGGTCCATCCCTATTCCGCAAAAGGGAAGAATAATGAAATTCAAGAAGGTCGCGACTATTGTCGCGGGATTGACCGTGGCGATCCCCGTGAGCTTGGCAAGCCAAGCGAACGCAGGGAGTAACCTTTGCCCCTCCAAAACAGGTTTGTATCTACGAGGACAATAATTTCGTTGGCCTCATGGGATACCGACGCGCTGGCCTCGGCATTATGAATGTCAGTAGCAAAAATAATGACATTATGTCGTCATATGAAAACAAGTCAGGCACCAATGCGCGTTGGTACCATGATGCCGACGGCAAGGGTCGTTGCGTAACCATGCTCGCCTACCGGTCGGACAACGACATCAACACTTGGGATGATGATGAACTGACCTCGTGGGCAACGAACGGATCCTGCTAATAGCAAGAGGGGCGGCGCGCGTAGCTACCAGCACGCGCGCCGTCCCGCCTCATCACACAAAGGCAAGAATCATATGAATCCCACAGTCAGCGGGGAATCGCTGTCCAAAACGTTCATATCAGGCAGTACCCGAGTCCATGCGATCAACAACGTCAGCGTATCTTTCACCCATTCTGGAGTGCACCTCCTCATGGGAGAAAGCGGATCAGGAAAAAGCACCCTCATCAATCTCCTAGCTGGTCTGGATACCCCAGATTTGGGGTCCGTCTACGCAGAAGGCGTCACCGTATCTGATCAGAGCGAGGCGAACAGAGCCCGATTTCGATTACGCCACATCGCCGTCATCTTCCAGGACGACAACCTCATCGCTGAGTTGACCAATACCGAGAATATTGCGCTACCCCTGTGGGCGCAGGGCACATCGAAGTCCGATGCCACCGAAATCGCCCACGAAGCCATGCGAAAACTAGGAATCGAGTCATTGGGCAGACGCCACCCCGGCGAGGTCTCGGGTGGCCAACGGCAACGCGTCGGAGTTGCGCGAGCACTGGCCAGCGGGCAACACATCCTCCTTGCCGACGAACCAACTGGGGCGCTCGACTCCACGACGTCCGAAGGGCTCTTCGAGCTGCTGGGAAACCTCGCACACGACAACCAGATGTGCGTCATCGTGGCCACACACGATCCACTCGCCACGAAGCACTGCGACTCCGTCACTACCCTCTTGGACGGACAACTCGTCGCATGAACAGAAGACTAACGGCCCAGACATTCCACATCTGGACGCGAAACAAGCACCGTATCAATTTGTCATGTCCATTCGCAGTGGTGATTGCTTGCTTCATCGCCCTGTACCTGACGCTGTCATCCTTCGCCCTCACTGGTTCACAGAAAAGAATTAGTTATCTGGATGGTCATGACGCATCCATCACTATCAGCCAGACACAAACAACTCTGCGCCCTGCCCAGGGCACGGTAATCGATCGACTGAGAAAATCGGGGGCACGGAACATATCCGTCATCACCACTGGTTCCAGCTTCCAAATTGACGGCCTTCGTACCACCGGATTGTCGACAGGTTTCCACGATCGAATTCAATACATGGAATGGGCCTCGGGCTCACCCGCATCGCGATATCACCTGACCACTGGCCATTGGCCCTCCAGTCCGGGAGAAGTTGCCCTGTCCGAGCCTTTGGCCGCACGTCTCCACGACCCCAGTCGCATCCACGTCTTCTCCGACACCTCACGATTGCGGGTCGTGGGGACATTTCACGATGCCTACGCCACAGACGCTTTGGTGGCCATCGGCGCCGCGAGCGGTTGGAAATCCATGTCTGCCGCAGCATCCAAAGGATACCCGTCACTGTCGCCCATCGTGGAATACGTCTGGGATGGTCTGCCGCTCAGCACCGCCATACCCTTATTCAGCACGCTGTACGGGACTCCGACTGACTCACTTGTCACATCCAGCCGTGATGGAGCAAAGATCTCCGCAAGCCCCCAGGTATCGTTGGCCTCTCGAAGCCCCTATCTCGTGATGATCCCTTGCCTTTTGCTCACAGGTGCCGTCCAACTCACCGTGATGGCTAGGATCGCCACATCCATCCGCGCACAGCGGCAATCAATGCTGAAACTGGGGATCCCGCTATCAGCAACGCTCGCGTCCGCACTCGGCTCGGTCCTCGCCATCTGTCTGGCGGCATGGTCGGTAGGTGTATGTGGAGGCTGGATACTCGGAATGGCCCTTCGCAGATTCCTGGTGCCTCACCTACTCACACAACCCATCAGCCCACCGGTGTCGATCGCCCCATTAGCCATGACACTCCTGGCACTCACTGTCGCCATGAGTATCGCGGCCATTCCACTGACCGGCCCGCGGGCTGGTGGGCGAAACAGGACAACACCGCACCATGCCCGGTCGGCAACAACGCTACGGTGGGTCAGGCGAGTGGCTGGTGTCCTTCTCATTATCGGCGGACTACTCGCACTCCAAAACCGGACCCAACTCGACGACGTCATACATGGTGCCATCTTCGTCTCATCCGGAGCCGTCCTCCTCATGCCCGATCTCATTTCCGGAATCATCTCGGTCATCAAGCTTCCAACACCCGCTGGTCTGCTGGCCGTAAAGACGCTGCACTTCAACGATGCACGAATTCGGATCATGGGGTCAGCGTTGTGTCTATGCCTGGTGATCCCTGCCAGTGTCAACGTCATCATGACCTCATACCAGCAGTCAACGGCGGCGCTGAGCATGGCCCCACCGGACACCTTGATCCTGCAATCGCCAGATAGCAACCCCGTACCAAAAGACCTTCCCCGAAGCGTGCAGGCTGCGACCGGCATGAAGCGTGCCGTCAAGGTCGACATGCTCAGTGGCGAGATCACGTCGAACCATCACTCCGGAACCGCGCAGGCCGTCATGGTCGTATCATCCCCGGAAGACGCCGAACGAGTACTGAATATGAAGCTCACGACCGAGGAGCGAACACATCTCAATAACAGTTTCATGCTGTCATTTTCAGATGGCCCAGCAAAGACAATCCTCGCCCTAGACGATGGCCGCCGGGCCGCAATCCCATCCAGCCGGGTCGAGGTCAACCCGACATGGGCATACATCTATGGCGGCGTCATTGTGAAAGCGACCCTAGAACGAATCCGAGCCCAATCGATACCACACCAGTGGGTATACACGGGGGTCCAGAAAAGCGGCATCACTCAAGCCGTCAACTATGTCCACCGCCAAGGCCTCGATCCACAGCTACTCACCTACCACGTGGAACCGGAACCTCCTCAGATGCCGTTCGCTTGGTGGACGGTGTGCCTTACCCTCGTCATCATCGCAGCGGGTATCACCGCCAGCGTTTCCGCGTCATTGGGACACATTGCACGAAATCAGAGCCGGCAGCTACTCGCCATAGGACTCCCGAAACGGCTGGGGGCAATGATCCCCATCCTCGAGAGCATGCTTCTGGTCGGATTGTGCTCCGTCATCGCGAGCGTCCTGGCCATCGTTCCGGTCGTGGTCGGGCGAAGCCTGTCTGAGTCCTTCACATTATGGGTGCCGAAAGATTGGGTCATCCTGTGGTGTGCCGGGCTTGGACTACTGATTGTGTTGTCCCCTTTAGCAGGACTCCGCGCGATCAGGGCACGAGAGCGTACCGCCGATGCCCTGATCTAGCCCAAACACGGACATCGCCGCCGCGGTCTGATCCGTGGCGGCGATGGACGGTCAGTGAGCGTAATCCCCGCGGTAGTACTCAAAAGCCCAACCCGAGGCGGCCCAGATACCAATGCCCAGCCCGAGCAGAGAGATCCACCAGCCGAAGATCGGGCCGAGGCACATGATGGCGACAACGAGCGCGCACCAGAACGGCCAGATACTCTGTGGCGGGAAGAAACCGACCGGACCAGCCCCGTCGATCACCTCGGCATCCTTCTCGTCGGAGGGCCGAGGATTGATCTTCTTGGCGATGACCTGGACGTAGAAAAACACCATCAGGGCCATCGCCGCCGACAGCCCGAGCACCCAAGTGCCGGCCACTTCGTGTGCCGTGAACCAGTACACCGGGGTAACGACGAGGTAGAACAGGCCGAGCCCGCCAAATACCCAACGTTCCGGTTTCATCAGGCATCCTCCTTACCGGAGTGGACGAGTTCGCGCGGATTAGCTTCCCCAGTCTCGGGGGCCAGAGCGGCCTCCGGATGATTGATGTCGAAGGCCGGAGAGGTGGAGCGCACGCGGATCATCTTCGTGAAATTGTGGGCGGGCGGCGGGCATGAAGTAGCCCACTCGAGGGTACGGCCCCAACCCCACGGGTCAGCGACCTCGATATTCGGATCGTGACGAGTAATCCAGACGTTCCATGCGAACGGCAGCATCGAAATGGCCAGCAGGAAGGCGCCGAAGGTCGACACCTGGTTGAGTAAGGTGAATCCCTCCCATGCACCGTAGTCGGCAATACGACGCTGCATACCCTCAACACCAAGCCAGTGCTGAACGAGGAAGGTGGTGTGGAAACCGACGAACAGAGTCCAGAAGTGGATCTTGCCCCAGGTCTCGTTAAGCATGTGCCCAGTGATCTTCGGCCACCAATAGTAGAACCCGGCGAACATCGCGAAGACCACTGTGCCGAACAGCACATAGTGGAAATGGGCTACCACGAAGTAGGTGTCAGACACGTTGAAGTCCATCGGCGGGCTAGCGAGCATGACACCAGTGAGACCGCCGAACAGGAAGGTCGTCAAGAAGCCGATAGCAAAGAGCATCGGCGTGTCAAAGCTCAACGAGCCACCCCACATGGTGCCAATCCAGTTGAAAAACTTCACACCAGTCGGAACAGCGATCGTGAAGGTCATGAAGGAGAAGAACGGCAGGGAGACCGCGCCAGTCACGAACATGTGGTGGGCCCACACAGACACCGACAGACCACCGATAGCCAGGGTCGCGAATACCAGGCCGACATAGCCAAACACCGGCTTGCGACTGAACACTGGCAGCACCTCAGTGATGATGCCAAAGAACGGCAAGGCGATGACGTACACCTCCGGGTGCCCGAAGAACCAGAAGAGGTGCTGCCACAGGATCGGGCCACCATTCGCAGCGTCGAAGATATGGGCTCCCAGAGCCCGATCAGCCTCGAGAACGAGCAGACCAGCCGACAGGACTGGGAAGACGACCAGCACCATGATCGAGGTGATGAGGATATTCCAGGAGAAAATCGGCATCCGGAACATCGTCATGCCGGGGGTACGCATGAGAATGATCGTCGTCACAAAGTTGACAGCACCGAGGATGGACGACAAGCCAAGGAGGTACAGGCCCATCACCCACAGGTCCCCGCCGACTCCCGGTGAGTTGATGGCGTCCGATAGCGGCGCGTAGGCGAACCAACCAAAGCTGGCAGCACCACCAGGGGTGAGGAAGCCGCTACAGGCCATCAGGGAGCCGAAAAGGTACAGCCAGTACGCAAACTGGTTAATACGCGGGAACGCGACATCCGGGGCACCGATCTGAAGCGGCATGAAGAAGTTCGCGAACCCGGAAAACAGCGGGGTGGCAAACATCAGCAGCATGATCGTGCCGTGCATCGTGAAGAGCTGGTTGAAGGTCTCCTGGTGCATAAACTGCATACCTGGATATGCCAACTCGGCGCGAATAAGCAGGGCAAGGATGCCGCCAAAGACGAAGAAAAACAGCGACGTACCAAAGTACAGCCGGCCGATTTTCTTATGGTCGGTGGTCGTCATGTAATCCCAAACGAGGGCACCAAAGCTGGCCTTGCGACGCTCCTGGCGAGTAATGGCAGGAGGTGCGGTCCGCTGAGCAATGGATGCGCTGGTCACTTCTTCTCCCCCTCATTTGATTCGGTGGTGGTGAGGGCAGCAACCGAGTTCGCAGGCTTGATCTCACCGGTGTCGCCCTGAGCTTTGAGCTGCTGAAGGTGCTTGTTGTAGTCCTCGACCGACACCACGTGCACCTTGAAGATCATATTTGCGTGATAGGTACCACACAGCTCGGCGCACTTACCGTCGTAAACACCGATCCTCGTCGGAGTGAGGTCAAACTGGTTAGGATGGCCCGGAATGACGTCCATCTTGAAGTAGAAGGCCGGCACCCAGAACGAGTGGATAACATCAGCGGACTTGAGGCGGAAGCGCACTGACTGGCTCACCGGAAGGTACAGATTCGGAATCTTCTCGATAGTGCCAACCTCATGGGTGACAACACCACCGGCGTCAGGATTGTTGGCCTCCATATAGTTAAAAGTCCACGACCACTTCTGGCCGACAACATTAACGACATGTTGAGGGTCAGGGTTCTTGTCGAGCACCTTGTTCTCGGTACGAACGGTATAGAAGAACAGCACGCCGATCACAAGGAAAGGAACGATGGTGTAGAGCACTTCAAGCGGAAGGTGATACCGAGACTGGCGCGGAATCGCCGGGTCACCGTCCTTACGACGGAACTTGAAAGCGGCAAATCCGATGAGCCCCCATACGAATACGCCGATGACAAGCGCCGCAACCCAGGCGCCAATCCACATATTGCCCATGTGCACGGCGCGATCGGACGCCGGATCGACAAGACCGAGACGAGCTGCGCGCCCGGGGCCAGTACTGCCGCAGCCGCTGAGGGGCACCACCGCTATCGCTGCGGCACAGACGCCGCCGACTTTTCCGGCAGCACGCCTGCCACTTCGGGGCACGTTCCGGTCAAGGTCGTGTCGCCAGCTGACTCTGCGTCCCACGGTTCACCCTCCCCATTGCAAGCCCGCCCCCGACCCGACGATGGGAACAGGTAACTGTTGTGTCCGTCACATTGAACAATAGCGAAAATAAGGCGCTTCGTCCGCCCAGTAGGACTGACGAAACGCCTTAATGACTCCAACGAGCCTGCTCGGGAAGAGTTCCCGATCCTCAGAACCAGCTCAGTGGAAAGAGTCCCCACAAGCGCAGGTGCTAGTCGCGTTAGGGTTGTCGATAGTGAACCCCTGCTTTTCGATGGTGTCCATGAAGTCAATCGTGGCGCCAGCTAGGTATGGAGCGCTCATACGGTCAGTGACCACATCGACCCCGCCGTAGGTCTTTACAACGTCGCCCTCGAGGTGACGCTCGTCGAAGAACAGCTGATACCGCAGCCCCGAGCAACCGCCAGGCTGCACAGCCAGACGCAACGCGAGGTCGTCACGACCCTCTTGATCGAGCAGCGACTTCACCTTCGCGGCAGCCGCGTCGGTAAGGATGATTCCGTCAGTGGCGGGAGGGGTAAGGGCGTCGGTCATATGGGCTCCAAGAACGTGTGATGGACGATCCCGGGAGATGACCCGGGTGGTCGATCTTGATGGATCGGGCGGGTGTGTCGTCCCGTCGCAATATCCACTGTATCCGCAGCACGCCGTCCACACCGAACGGTACCGGTTCAGCGCGCAGCGGAACAAGGGCATTCAGGGGATCAACCGGGTATAAGACCGTCGCCGGCCGGGTTCTCCGACAGCCAGACTGAGACTTCCTCGATCGTCGCAGAAACGTCAGGAACGATGAGGTCCGAGTCGATGATGTTGTCGTCAGCAATCGGAGTACCAACAGTCCGCACCGTCGTCACCAGCTCAGTTAAGGCTTCGGTGAGCTCATTTTGCGAGGTTGTCCCGATAGCGTGCTCGACGCGGGCATCGATGCGATTGAGATGACCCATTTCGGTGTCGGGCACCTGCCACTGGCCTTCACCAACAATGCGAATGATCATGACTGATCCTCCTGACGTCGCACAGATCGCGATCCCGTATGCGGGTCCGTTCCGTTTTCGGCGCCGGACTCGAGCTCCGGGGCGGAACCATCACGCCCTGTCCCCAGCTGAGCCTTCAAAGCCGACAGCTCAGCATCGATGGCATGGTCGTTGGCCAGACTGTCGAGCTCCCGGGTGATGTCGTCGCCGTAGCTGCGAGTGGGATCCTCAATAGCACCACTGGCAATGAGTTCGTCCATGGCTCCAGCACGAGCCTGCAGTTCCATCGTCTTGTCCTCGGCGCGGGTGATCGCCATGCCGATGTCGCCCATCTCCTCATTAAGACCTGTGAAGGCCTCGTTGATGCGGGTCTGGGCTTCAGCTGCGGAGTAGGTAGCTTTGATGGTCTCTTTCTTGGTGCGGAAGGCATCCACTCGAGCCTGGAGGCGCTGCGACCCGCGGATGAGTTTCTCTTCCTCAGCCTGCAGGGTGGCATGCTGGGTCTGCAGATCATTGAGCTGGGCCTGCAGAGTTGCCTTACGGGTCAACGCCTCACGGGCGAGATCCTCACGACCCTGCTCGAGTGCCCGACTGGCAGCGTTCTGCATCTTGTCGACATCGGTCTGTAATTGATTCATCTGCAGCTCGACGCGCTTACGGCTCGTGGCGACGTCGGCGACGCCTCTGCGCACCTTCTGCAGCATATCGAGCTGACGCTGGTAGGAATAGTCGAGGGTCTCGCGCGGATCCTCGACCTTGTCGAGGGCCTTGTTCGCCTTAGAGCGGAAAACCGTCGAAAGTCGTGCAAATATACCAGCCATAGGTGGAGTCGAATCCTTCCCCTTCGGTGCTTGAGGACTCCGGGAAGTCGTCAGCGTTGCGGTTGCCTGATCATTAGGGTACGGGACTGCGCAACATCGGCAACAGCAATACCCGTACAATCTTCTCAGCCCAGACAGGGTTGCGCCAGCTGGAACAAGCCACCGGGCGCGCGAGGACGACACATAAAAGGATGGATCGTGGGACTGTTCCGCCCCTACGAGCAGGGAACCAGCAAGAAGACCGGACCGACGGAGGAGACCGTCGAGGCAGGGCCGGGATCCAGTACTGAGTCCTCCTCTTCCTCGGCTACCACAGCTCCCAGACGCGCTCCGAAGACCTCGTCAACCGGCAGAAAACAACGGGCTAGTAAGGGGGATCACGCCACTAAGAAGCCCCAAACGGCTGACCATAAGGCGCCTGTTGCACAGCCGAAGACCGTATCCCGGCACACCGCAAAGAAGGGGCCGACGCCAACCCGCGCCGAAGCCGAGGCTGCACGTCGTCACCGTCTCAATCCGACGCTGAGCAAGAAGGAGGCCCGCAAGCGCGAGCGCCTGGCCAAGCGTGAGCGCCAGGCCGCGGCTATGGAAGCGGCCGAGCGACGCCCAGAGCGGGGCTACCTGCGCGATTACATTGACTCGCGTTGGACTTTCAGCGAATTCATTATGCCGATCTTCCTGGCCGTCATGGTGATCTGGTTGGCCATGCTCTTCATCGCTCCAACCGCCGTGGGCGCCATCAATGCCATGTCCCTGGGCATGCTGATCGTGATGATCTTGTGGCTCATTGATTCCTGGCGCCTGTGGCACGGGGCGAAGAAGGGGATCCGAGCCCGTTACCCCAGCGCTCCCCTGCGTGGACTGTGGTCCTACCTCAACAATCGCGCTATGACGGTGCGTCGCTGGCGCAACCCGGCACCGCGCGTCGAGCGTGGCGAAAGAATTGACTCATAACTTTGTGGGACGCAGACGTGGCAGACATGATTGTCTTATAGGTATGAGTTACTCGTGGCTTTTTAAACAGTCCCGCATCACCGTCAAAGGCTCCGAACACCTCGGTGAGCTCGGAGCCGGGCAACAGTTCGAGTCCCAGGAGGAGGCCGAAGCATGGCTCTCTGAAACTTGGCCCGAGCTACAAGATGCTGGAATCGACGAAGTCACCCTTATGGAAGACGACGATGTCGTCTACGGCCCGATGGAACTGTCGGAAGGGTGATCGCGGACCCTCACGGTCTGCCAAGTCATCACCGCGCCAAAAGCTGTCAAGGCGATCCCCAGCCCAATAACAGTCGGACGGGACTGGGCTATAGAACGACGCCGTTGCTCGTACGTCTGCACGGTGTCGGTATGAGTTGCCGTGTACGTGGCCTTGTGACAGGTGTCTCCCGGATGCATCTCGACACCTCGACAAGAGACTGTGGGCGAGGCCATCACCATAATTCCCCACACCAGCAAGGCAACCCCGGCCGCAGCAACAACGACGTCGAGAACCAACCGAAGCTTGGGATGACTCGCACGGCCTAACGGTGCGCTGTGCTGTGCCGACGTTGTAGAGCCCACAAACTCACCATACTGGCGACTCATTACGACCGCGCCGCCACGCACTTGACATCCCTCGACTAGGCTGATCGACGAGGTGTCGCCCCGGGGAATGACCGGGCCCATCCCGAATTATCTACCGAATGGAACCTTCCACCGAATGAGAGGAATCCTCGTGGCCAACAGCACCCAGCTGCCCATCCGCCCGCGTCCCGACCTCAAGGTGTCGCGAAATGCCAACGGCGCCGACGTCGTGATTGCCGGTCTGGTCGAGGGTTCCCAAGGCCCCACCGTCCAGGGGCTGGCACCGCGCGCTGTCAAAGAAGCTGAAGAGACCTTCGGCGCCCCGCTCGTCGAAGTGGCCATTCGGGCCGGCGGATCTACCAAAATTGGTTCCACCGTGGTGCTGCCATGGTTTGGAAACAGCCTCGTTCTGGTTGGCTGCGGAGCTGAGGGATTCGATGGTGAGTCCCTGCGCAAGGCTGCCGGTTCGGGCGCTCGTGCCGCCGCTGACTTATCACACGGCAGCAGCCTCAAAGTAGCCGTTGACATGGGGACAGTCTCGGCCGAGCAGGTTCGAATCGCCGCCGAGGGGGCCTTACTCGGCTGCTACAAGGTGCCGACCATTACCGCAACCTCGAATGAGCCCGAGATCTCGACCGTCACGATAGTGTCCAATGCCCGTGGCGCTAAGCCCGAGCTCAACAAAGCCCGTATCCTTGCTGATGCCGTCTACACCGCCCGCGACTGGGTGGACGCTCCAGCCAACTTGCTCTACCCGAAGACTTTCGCCGCCTCGGTGCAATCCTGGTGCAACAACCTCTCGGACGTCACCGTCGACGTGCTCGACGAGAAAGCCCTGGGGCGTGGTGGCTTCGGCGGCATCCTCGCGGTAGGTGGAGGCTCAGCCCACTCCCCACGTCTGGTCCGCGTGGAATACGCCCCGGAAGGATCCACCACCACGCTGGCTCTAGTGGGCAAGGGCATTACCTTCGACTCTGGCGGCCTCAATATCAAGACTGCTGCCAATATGTACACCATGAAGTGCGATATGGGCGGTGCTGCTGCGGTACTCGCCGCTATCGGCGCGATTGCCCGCCTCGGGCTCAACGTTCGCGTGGTTGCTTACGGGTGTTTGGCAGAGAATATGCCGTCTGGATCAGGGTGGCGCCCCTCTGACGTCGTCACTATGTACGACGGGACAACAGTCGAGAATGGCAACTCCGACGCCGAGGGACGCATCGTGATGGCCGACGGCCTGGCCCGCGCGTGTGAGGACAACCCTGACTTCATCGTCGACATTTCCACCCTGACCGGCGCCTGCATGGTCGCTCTCGGTAACCACACCGCAGGTGTCATGACCTCGGGGGCCCAGGCAGCAGACACCTTGCTGGACGCTTCCGAGGCTGCCGGCGAGGACTTCTGGGAGCTTCCGATTACCGACGAGGTTCGCGAAGGCCTGCATTCTGACATTGCCGACGTCAAGTCCTCCGGCGCTCGCGAAGGCGGCGCGATGCTCGCTGCAGCTTTTCTGCAACGTTTCGTGACCCCAGGCATCGACTGGGCCCATCTCGACATCGCCGGCCCGGCGTACAACGAGGCCTCGGCCCATGACTACACCCCGATTCAAGGAACCGGGTTCGGAGTGCGCACTCTGGTCCAGCTCGCCGCACATATGGCTGGCTGATCATAAATATCACCACTGGGGGCAGGGGTTATAGACCCTTGCCCCTTGCCGTATTCGGATGACATTTTCTGAATCCAAAAATGGGACCAACTGCACATTTGGCCACAGTCAAGCTAGGCTTGCCACGAATCCGTCGCGGCTTGCAAAGGAGCTCCAACACATGTCGACCGAAGTCACTCTTCCTGCACTGGGCGAGTCCGTCACCGAAGGCACCGTGTCCCGCTGGCTCAAGGCTGTCGGAGACACCGTCGAGGCCGACGAACCCTTACTTGAGGTGTCCACCGACAAGGTCGATACCGAAGTCCCCTCCCCCGCCTCCGGCACCCTACTTGAGATCAAGGTCCCCGAAGACGAAGACGCCGAAGTCGGCGCCGTCCTAGCCATCATCGGCGACCCCTCCGAGTCGGGCTCTGCGCCTGCTAAGCCGACGGCTGAGCCCGCGGAAAAGGCCAAACCTGAGCCGGTGAAGAGCGAGGCCGAGGAGGCACCGGCGCCGGCCGCGCCGAAGCCCGCCGAGGCTCCCAAACCCGCCGGGACCAATGAGGTCGCCCCACGCGCCACCAATCCGTCGTCGGACGTCTACGTCACCCCGCTAGTCCGCAAGCTCGCCCGGGAGAACAACGTCGACCTGTCGACGATCACCGGAACTGGTGTCGGGGGTCGTATTCGCAAGCAAGACGTACTAGCTGCAGCCGGTAAGTCTGGAGAAGCTCCCTCAGCTCCTCAGGCACCGGCTGCCGCCCCTGCCCCGGCTGCTCCGAAACCGGCTGGTTCAGCCCGTAAAGCCTCCCAGGAAGTCTCTCCGGAAGCTGCCGCTCTGCGCGGCACCACCGAGAAGATGAGCCGTCTACGCAAGGTCATCGCCTCGCGGATGGTTGAGTCCCTGCAGATCTCGGCTCAGTTGACGGCCACCGTCGAGGTGGACATGACCGCTATCTCCCGCATCCGCAACGCTGAGAAGGCTGCTTTCAAGGCCCGCGAGGGAGTCGGTCTGTCCTACTTGCCTTTCATTACCAAGGCCGTCGTTGAAGCCCTCAAGGCCAATCCGACCTTCAACGCAAATATCGACACCGAGGCGGGGACGATTACCTACGGTTCTTCTGAGAACATCGGCATCGCCGTTGATACCCCGCGCGGGCTGCTGGTTCCGGTCATCAAGAACGCTGGTGATCTCAATATCGCTGGGCTGGCCCACCAGATTGGCGATCTCGCTGCCCGCACCCGCGACAACAAGGTGACCCCTGACGAGCTGTCCGGCGGCACCTTCACCATCACCAACTATGGCTCGGCTGGAGCCCTCTTCGACACCCCGATCGTCAACCAGCCCGAGGTCGCCATCCTCGGCACCGGTGCTCTGGTTAAGCGCCCGGTCGTCGTCACCAACGAGTTCGGCGAGGATACCATCGCAGTCCGCGACATGATGTACCTCTCGCTGTCCTACGATCACCGGCTCATTGACGGCGCTGTGGCGGCTCGCTTCCTATCGGGCATCAAGGCTCGTCTGGAGGAGGGCGACTTCGCCGGAGAGTTCTGACCTTTGGAGACTAAGAAGAACGCGAGCCCGGGAAACTGAATACCCAGGGCAAGCCCGAGGCGGTGGGATCGATCCCACCGCCTCGCCATTTATGCCCGCCCCTTGCGAATGCTGCTCGGACTCGGCCGCTACGTCACCTCATTGCATGGCCGACACTATGATCGCAAGATGTGATGCAACAGGACCCTCCCACATCTCAGCCCCACACTCCACAGATAGTTGACGGGGTGAAGCCCCGCGGCTGGGTTGATCATCCCGCCGGACTACACTTCGAGTACCTGGGGATTGCAGATAGCCGTCCCACCCGCACTGAATACAACGAGTGCTGGGCGCATCAGCGCGAGGTGCACGCTGAGGTGTCCGCCCACCAGCGCCCCAACACAGTCATTTACGTCGAACATGATCCCGTCTACACAGCCGGACGACGCACCCGCAAGGAGGCTTATCCTTTCGACGGCACCCCGGTCGTTCCGGTGGACCGGGGCGGTGAAATCACCTGGCATGGCCCTGGTCAGCTTGTCGGCTACCCGATTGTCTTCTTGCAGCGCGGTATCGGCGTTGTCGATTATGTGCGCCGAGTAGAGGAAGCCGTTATCCGGCTCGTTTCCCAATACGGATTGCGTGCCGGGCGCGTCCCTGGACGAACCGGAGTGTGGTTCCCGTCCGATGGAATGGGACCCGAGCGAAAAGTGTGCGCCATCGGCATCCGCGTGTCTCGACAGACAGCGATGCACGGTTTCGCCCTCAACATCGACCCCGACACTGCTGGCTTCGACAACATTATTCCGTGCGGCATCTCCGACGCCGACGTGACCAGCATGGCACGCGAACTAAGACGTCTGCACGGCCCCGACGCCGAGGTTCCCTCTTTGCTAGAGGTGGCTGGCAACCTCGAGCCCATCCTCACTGAGATGATGTCGTTTCAGCCGTATGAGATGAGCCCAGACATTCCGCGTCGGGAACACCCAGCGTTCCTGCATCCCATGCCATGATCCTGTCCGTTCCCTCGGCTACAGTTCCCTCTACCCTGCCCCAAAGGAGATGTCGGTGACGTATCCCAGCCACGCCCGCACCACTGGACCGCTGTTAGCGGCCACAGGTGTCGCCATGGCCATCGTCGCCGCGGTGATTGGACGACTCCGTCCCCTGGAACCTCGTCTGCTGGGCAGGGAGAATCCAGACGTCCTCACTAGCGTCCTGCATGCCGTCGTCGAAACCCTGTTCTGGACAGCCCTGGTGTGGACGTTAACAGAGCTTGTTCGCGCCACCTTGTGCTCACCGCATCGGGATGTCGTCGATTCCACCCGCACCCGCGGACGCCGGGCATGGTTAGCCGCACAGATGTGGGTTGTACTGGCCCTGCTCATGATCCCGCTGGAATCCGCTGATTCCGCCGGTTTGACCTTCGAGCAGGCCTTCCTCGATCTCCCGACCTACATCACCTCAACCCCATCGGTAGCGGCTTGGCTCGTCGTCGCAGTCTTGGGGCTGCTGGTCGGCCTGCTTGCTCTGCTGAGCACCCATCTCGGCGGCCTCGTAGTGGCAAGCTTACTGACGGTCCTCGCCGCATTGCCGGTTCCCGTCACCGGGGCAATTTCGGTGGGCCTTAACCACGATTTCGCCACCGACTCCGGAGCTCTGGCCACCGTCGGCATGACAGTCGCCGCTGCTTGCGTTCTGGTCGAGGTCCTTGACGGCCCCCGCCCTGCCCTCACCGACCGTCTTATCTGGAAGCAACGCATCGGCGCCGCCGTAACCCTTGCTGGAAGCATTGTTGTCACCTGGCAAGGTCAGGCTGAGCGTTCCTGGGGCTCTGATCGATGGGGCGTGGCCCGCCTCATCGTGCTCGTCGCTACAGTTATCTGGGTCGTCATCACCTGGCTGCCACGTACCAGGATGCTGAGCTGGCTCGGGGTGACGATGGTGGCGGTCGTGCTGATCATGACGGGAGCAGCAAATCAGCTCGTGCCACCGCGCTACCTCATTGGTCAAACCCCGGCTGTCAATTACCTCGGCTATGAACTACCGCCGGCACCCACAGCCGCCATCCTGCTGGCTCCCGGCCGTCCCAACATCGGTTTCTGGACTCTATCAGTCCTCGGAATCGTTGGCTATTACGTCGCTGTTAGGACCCTCAAGCGTCGTGGCGAAGCCTGGTCTGGGGCACGTATAGGCTCATGGATCGGGGCTTGGGCCGTGGTGATATATCTTGCTAGCACCGGGCTGTGGGAATACTCCTCAATGCAGTTCAGCTGGCACATGCTCGTTCATATGACCTTCAACATGCTGGTTCCGGCCCTACTGGTGCTGGGAGCGCCAATCACCCTCCTAAGACGGGTATTGCGTTCCGGAGACCAGATCAACGATGGTTTCAACGGACCCCATGACTGCCTCATGGCGACGCTGGAATGGCGTCCCACAAAGATCCTATTCGGCCCCTTCGCCGCATGGATCGTCTTTATTGCCAGCTTCTACGTCGTCTATTTCACCCCGATATTCGGCTACCTCATGCGCTACCATTGGGGGCACCAGTGGATGCTGCTGCATTTCCTCGTGGTCGGGTTCATGCTGTTTGAATACGTCATTGGCTTGGACGATCTACCAGTGTCACTGCCCCACATCGGCCGATTGGGGTTTGTCATTACAGCAATGCCTTTCCACTCGTTCTTCGCCGTCATCACGATGAATGCCCACCAGATCATCGGCAAGGATTTTTACGAGGCACTATCTATTCCGTGGGTTCCCAATCTGCATGACGACCAGAACGTCGGTGGCCAGATCACCTGGGCCACCGGCGAGATCCCGATGGCGCTGGTCCTCATCGCGCTGTGCGTGCAGTGGTTCATCTCGGACCGTCGCGACCAGCGGCGGGTCGATGCTTCTGAGGACGCCGACCTTGATGAGTCCCTGGCCGCCTACAACGACATGCTCGCCCGAATGGCTGGTCAGGAGATCAAGCCGCACGATCCAGGGACCAAGTCATGAGCACGGCCGCGATGAGTCCCCCAGACGAGGAGCAAACCGTCCTACATCCGCCGGTGCAGTTGCAGATCAGCGGGATGACCTGCGCTGCGTGCGCCACAACGATCGAGAAAAGGCTGTCCCGCATTGACGGGGTGCACGCGAGTGTCAATTTCGCCTCTGAGCGGGCGACGGTAACTGGCATGGGCGTCAAGGATGCGATAGCCGCTGTCAAGGATGCCGGCTACACCGCAGCCCTGCTCTCCGACATCGATCTAGCAGCCGAGGCAGAACGCCGCATCACCATGTTGAGGCGCCGCCTCATTGTGGCCGTGCTCCTGACCTTGCCCCTCATGGACATCGGCCTGGTCTTAGCTTTGGAACCACAATTACGTTTCCCCACGTGGGACTGGCTACTCGTCTCCCTCTCCCTACCGGTGGTTTTCTGGTCAGCGTGGCCATTCCACAAGGCAACATGGACAAATTTGCGCCACGGCATAACCTCCATGGATACCCTAGTTTCACTAGGGGTTTTAACCTCTTTCGGATGGTCGTTCATCTCCATCCTCATCGGCGCTCAGGACCAAGAGGGGTATTGGCTGGGCTACGGCATCACCCCGGCGGGGGCTGACACCCTGTACCTTGACGTCGCCGCCGGGGTGACCTGTTTTCTGCTAGCCGGACGCTACTTTGAAGCCCGCGCCAAGAGGTCGGCACGGTCTGTGCTAACAGCTTTGAGGCAGCTGGCTGCCAAGAATGCGCGGGTGTTGCGTAATGGAATCGAGACCGTCGTTCCCGTCGAGCAGCTACACCAGAGTGACCTCTTCGTTACCTTAGCCGGAGAGACTCTGGCCGCCGATGGGGAGGTTGTCGAGGGGTCTTCCAGTATCGATACGTCGATGATGACCGGCGAACCGATGCCCGCCGACGTCACTGTAGGGTCAGCGGTGCTCGGCGGAACGATGAACCTTACCGGGCGGATCGTGGCCAGAGCTACCAGAGTTGGTGACCACAGTCAGCTCGCCCACATGGCGGTGTTAGCCGAGGAGGCCCAAGCTCGCAAAGCCAACGTCCAGCGTCTGGTGGACAAGGTCGTCGAGATCTTTGTGCCAGCGGTTCTTGCCATCGTCGTCTTGACCTTCTTCGGTTGGTGGATCGCCGGGGCAGGAACCCGGCATGCCCTCTCGGCAGGCCTCTCGGTGCTTGTTATAGCCTGCCCGTGCGCCCTAGGTTTAGCGACGCCGACTGCCCTCATGGTTGGGGTTGGCCGAGGTGGTCAGCTGGGCATCCTCATTAAGGGGCCAGAAGCTCTGGAGGCGTCCGGTCGCATTGATACTGTGGTCCTTGATAAAACCGGTACTGTCACCAGCGGGGAGATGACTCTCGTCGCGACGCTCCCTGCCAAAGGACAGGACGTCGATCGCGCCCATCGTTACGCCGCCGCCCTGGACCAACACTCCACCCACCCGGTAGCCAAAGCTGTGGTAGCAGCTGTCAAAGGCACCATTCCAGCGTGCCCCAGCCCGTGCACCCTCGCTGGACGAGGCGTCAGTGGCGAGGTTGAGGGGCATCGTGTCATGGTTGGCAATCCTGCGTTTCTCACGGAGGCAGAGATCAAGATTCCCGCCGAGCTGAGCCACACCGTTGAGAAGGCAGCCGAAACAGGCCGTTCCGCCGTCCTGGTAGCGATCGACGGTCAGGCCGCAGCTGCCCTTGTCGTCGCCGACACCGTCAAACCCGAGGCCCCGGAAGTCATCGCCCAGCTCAAAAATATGGGGCTACGAACTGTTCTCCTCACTGGTGATTCGAAAGCCGCCGCAAAAGTCGTCGGAACACAACTTGGCACCGACGAGGTCCTGGCCGAGGTCCTACCCACCGACAAAGCCGAGGTCGTTGAGAGACTTCGCTCTGAAGGCCGCGTGGTAGCCATGGTAGGTGACGGCGTCAACGACGCCGCTGCCTTGGCAAGCTCCGATCTCGGCATGGCACTGGTCACCGGCACTGATATCGCGATGCGCAGCGCCGACATCATCTGCGTACGCCACCATCTCGGGGTCGTCCCAGACGCCATTGGGTTGTCGAGACGCACTCTGAGGACCATCCGCGGCAACCTCGCATGGGCTTTCATCTACAACATCGCAGCGATCCCGATCGCGGCCGCCGGTTTCCTGAACCCGCTGATATCCGGGCTTGCCATGAGCCTTTCGAGCCTCTTCGTCGTCACCCATTCCCTGAGACTTCGTAACTTCGGCACACGCAGTTAAACTGGCCGGCGTGAGTGTCGAAGCAGACGGTAGAAAGCTCCTCCGAGTCGAGGTCAAGAATTCTCAGACGCCCATCGAGAACAAACCCCACTGGATCAAGACTCGGGCCACAATGGGTCCGGAGTACCGCGACATGCGTCGCCGAATGATCGACGGAGATCTGCACACCGTGTGTCAAGAGGCTGGCTGCCCCAATATTTTCGAGTGTTGGGAGGATCGCGAGGCCACTTTCCTCATCGGCGGCGACCACTGCACCCGCCGTTGTGACTTCTGCCAGATCGAGTCGGCCAAGCCGGAAGGCTACGACAAAGACGAGCCGCGTCGCGTCGCAGAGTCCGTCAAGCAGATGGGGCTGCGCTACGCTACCGTTACGTCGGTATGCCGAGACGACCTCGAGGACGAAGGTGCCTGGCTGTGCGCCGAGACGATTCGTCAAATCCACCAGGTAACTCCCGGCGTCGGCGTCGAGATGTTAGCCCAAGATTTTTCCGGCAAACAGGACCTGCTCGACATCGTCTTCGAAGCACGCCCGGAGGTCTTCGGTCACAACCTTGAGACGGTCCCCCGCATCTTCAAGCGCATTCGACCCGGATTCCGCTACGACCGTTCTTTGGCCGTCCTGGACTCTGCACATGAGGCCGGTCTGATCACCAAGTCAAATCTCATTCTTGGCATGGGCGAGACCCGTGAAGAAATTTCACAGGCCATGCGGGCGCTCCATGACGCCAACACCGACCTGCTGACGATCACCCAGTACCTGCGCCCGAACTCCTACCTACACCCCATCGACCGTTGGGTGACGCCTCAGGAGTTCGATGAGTTAGCCGAAGAGGCCCGCGAAATTGGATTTGTCGGTGTGATGAGCGGACCGCTTGTGCGATCCTCCTACCGGGCTGGCCGCCTCTATCGGCAAGCTATGGAAGCACGCGGCGAGCGTCCGGTGATGATCGTGACCGGGTACCGCGACGGTGCGAAACCTGCACCATTCGCGGCCAAGGAGTGACGGTGCGACCTCTCCTAGAGCTGGGACGCGCGTCGAACGGCTCACATGAGGTGAGGCCGCCCCTGCATCAAAGTCACAACATCGAATAGCCATACAACGCTTCAAGATCGCCGGGAACGGGTCATCGCAGAACGGTTCCGGTCACGGCAAACGTCGTCTGCTGCCCGGGCTCCGCCTGAGCACGCAGTTGTGGATGCTGACGGGCCTTGCCCGGCATCGATACATCACTGTCAACGACCACGAACGTCCCCTCTCGGCCAGGACCGCCACATCCAAAGGACCCATAAGCTCCGGTAGAATTGAGAAATATCCTCAATTCATCGGTATCATCGGCGCACCTGACGTCGCCGCAGTGGAGATGAACAGTGTATGGATTCTCCCATAAACCTCCTCACTGATTCTGTCGTAGGCCTACATATACCATCACCGCGGAAAGCACGGCAGCGGCTCATCGGGTGAACTGACCCGCTCGAGAGTGTCAATCATTCCTTTAAAACATCAACTTGGCCACGAAAAATAGTTTTCTTATTTCCATAGCATTATACTGACACACCTGCCCTTTTCCACGCCCACCACCTTGGAAGACATGCACATCCTGATACCCAACCCCGACCCAATCATTCCCTCTTTTTACCCACAACCGAACACGGGCCCCGGCTTTCCGCTCCTTAACGGACTCCGACTCCACCATCCGCATACACCCCAGCCATAGGCCTAGAAGCGCACCCGCAGCAAACACTTTGATCGAACCACTCTCCATCAGGAGCAGCATGACCACCATGCAAACCAGCAAACCCATACGCCCTCACATTGAAGATGCGTACTGAAATCCCAACCAACGTCAATCAACCACATTGACTCAATCAGCGATAGCCGTATGAACTGTTTCATTGACTCAACTTGACCGATTCAGTGCCATGCAAACACGTGATGATGAAGCTAACCTGGACACGCATCCGACACCCGATCAGGGGGTATTATTCCTGAAGACCAAATGCTCCACACTGGGATGAACTCAACCATATCGTGGGCACCTCAGAGCAGATCCTCAGAAAGGCACTTTCACCAGTTCTTGACCTCCAAGATTACAGAACGGAAGATCTCGAATTGCCCGCGCATTAACTTCATATTCGGTGTATTGGGCATACCATCTGGTCACGCCTGCAACAAGCCTAGACGGGTCTATGCACCGTCGTAGCCATACACCACACGGGCCCCTGTCGGAATGACGCACGCCTGATCACAGCTCCAACAAATGTTGGCGGCGTACACGCCGTTCACCACACCGACCCCCATCCAAAATATCCGATACACTTCGCTTGCCTCGACCGGGGCATCCGCAACCAATAAACGGAGAACCTTTATGAAGAAGACCCATCTTGTAGCTCCCCTCCTTGTCGGCGCAATGCTCGTACCAGCGGCGCTGTCAGCTCCCAGTGCTCATGCTGTCGAGCCGACGACGACCATCTCGGCGACCAGCACCCACGAGCTCTCGGCCAGTGACGCTCGCAATAGCATCCAGCTTCTGAACGCACATATTGCGACCCTTCAGTCAGTACAGAAATCCGTCCCCGGTTCTGACTACTCTGACCAGATCCGAGATCTTCTCAAGGCTGCCTTCGACCTGCGTGGCCTCATCGAGACCCTTGCCCATGGGGGGATCCCGTTCTACGACCCTTCGACGATCATGCCGAGGATCAAGTTGGTCGCCACCACTATTGACACCATTCACACTGCTACCACCACTCTCCAAAACAAGGTCCGCCCCGCCCACGTCGAACTCGGTCTCGAAGTCACCAAGGCCGTCCTGCTGACCGCTAACCCAGCGTCCACCGCCAAGGAACTCGACGCCGAGGGCGCCGCCCTCAAGGCTCGCCTGGAAAAGGTCTCGCAGTACCCCGACCTCACCCCGAATGACGTTGCCACTGTGTACGTACGCACCAACTTCAGTAAGACGATCTGGCAGGTGCGCGCCAACCGTGACCGGTACATCCTTGGTCACAAGAGCGCCGCAGTGTACAAGACGCTCAATCACGCGATCACCAAGGCCGTCGGCGTTCGACTGAACCCAAAGACGACCGTAGGGAATATCCAGGCTGCACGCACCGAGCTCCTTGCGGCCTATCAGACCGCATTCAACTCCCCCGATGTCAAGAAGGCTGCCTGAGTCAGAACGCACTCGCTAATTGACATCAACACTCGGTGCCTTGCCCGCCTGCGTGCGGGCAAGGCACCGAGTGCGCTGTGCAGAAGAAAATTGTCTTTACGCGAGGCGCCGTAACACACATCTTCTCTCCGAGGCGGTGCGCACCACTATCGCCACCCTCATCCCTCGGGAAAACTTACCGAGCGTTTCCGGTAGCGTCGCCGCACAGCTTCGGCAATGTCCATTCATTAGGGGGCGACAACCGTGACGATGCACCTTGATACCCGGGGTCACAACGACGTTCAACACCATGTCGAGATCCACGTGTACGTAGCCGTCGTCCAGACAGTTCATCGTCTCACGCGAGATCGCGGCATGATCAGCTACCACCGCCGTAAGCAGGCCAGCGCCTTGTACCAGGCGCCAGGCGCGCGTTAATCGACGTAATTCACCTGCACAGCGGAGTATACGGATCCGCCAACCATGAGTCATCATGTCAAGGACGTATGTACGCGGCATCGTAGCCTCCTACAGCCATGTATTCAGCACGATCTCAACTGGGTCGCAAAACCCACCCCGCAGAAATCGCACCAACAATCACGGATCACCGCCACCGATCATTTAGCGTGAGCGACCGGGAACATCGGCTTGCCAGCATATCGGCAACCACTTATCTTCAAAATGTTGGACGTCTAACGTACTTCCTGGATCAACGACGATTGGGGGCTCATGGCCAGCTCAGACGACATCATCACCATCAAGGAGATGGGTGACAAGAGACGATGGTGGCAGTACTTAGACGCCACCAAATGGAAGCTCTTCATTGCAGCCCTTATTGGTGTCACCCTTGACGGCTACGACTTCGTGCTCATCACCTTGGCACTGCCAGAGATCAAGGCGGCCTTTGGCCTCACCCTGGTACAAAGCGCAGCGTTGGTGTCAGCAGCCTTCATCACACGGTGGCTGGGCGGACTAATCCTGGGCGGTGTTGGCGACAGGTTCGGACGCAAGCCAGCCATGATCATCGCAACCGTATTGTTCGCGATCGGCTCGCTCCTCATGGGATTTTCGCCGAACTTCATGTTCCTGTTCATTATGCGCATGGTCGTCGGCTTCGCGATGGCGGGAGAGTACGGGTCATCGGCAACATATGTCATCGAATCGTGGCACCCCCGAATCCGCGGCAAGGCATCGTCATTTCTGTTGTCAGGCTATGCGATAGGCGCCATCCTGGCCGTCCAGGTCGACAAGTACTTAGTCCCATGGGTCGACAGTTGGCATGCCGGATGGGGTTGGAGAGCCCTGTTCATCACCGGAATCGTGCCCATCGCAGTGGCACTGTACATGCGACGTCGCCTCCCCGAAGCTAGCGACTGGGAAACGGCAAAGTCACGCGAGCGGGAAAAATCGTCCGAATCACGTGACGCTTTCCAGGTGCTGTTCAGCGGAAGGCGCATGTCACTAAACATCACACTCGTCATCGCGGCAATGGCAGGTCTACTAGCCATCTTCGCCCTCAACATCCTGCCTTTCTGGGGCGTCCTCGCCGTGGCCATAGCCTGTGGCGCCATCTTCGTGTGTCTCATCGTGCAATTTGATCCTCGACGCTGGGTCATCGGCATCGGAATCATGATCGTTATCCTTTCTGCCTTCATGTATGGATGGCCCATCCTTGGACTCTTGCCTACATACCTCACGGGTGCAGGATATGCAGCTTCCACCGTCGCCAATCTGCTAACGATCGCACAATTCGGCAACATGATTGGTTACTTTGTCACAGGCTTCATGGGAGACTGGATAGGAATGCGAAAGTGGTACTTCACGAGCATTCTCATAGCGCAGATCATCGTGTTTCCGCTATTCTTTGCGGGAATTAAGTCGGCATGGCTCATTGGGCTTCTACTGTTCTTCAACCAGTTGTTCGGCCAAGGTGTTTCAGGGCTAGCCCCTCGGTGGGTGTCGAGCTATTTCCCCGTCGAGCAGCGAGCTGCCGGAGTGGGGTTCATCTACAATGTCGGAGCTCTCGGCGGTGCAATTGGACCATTTGTGGGCGCCTCGCTGGCTAAGAGCCACGGTCTGGGATCGGCTCTAGGGGTGTTGTCCGTGGGCTTCGGCCTGATTGTTGTCCTTGGCGTTAGGCTGAATCTGCCACGCAAGCTACAGGCTCTCGTCAACCCAGAGGCCGTCCGGCCCGAGGACGGAGATGACCGGTACATCAACAGCGTCGACCTTTCGAGCGAGTTTGCATCCAGCGAGTGCTAAATCGACAGCCAGAACACATATTCATATTCTCCAGCCAGAACGAGCCAGGGAAGCCACGAGGAGACGTCAATCATGACTATTACTGATACTTATACCGAGGAATTGGCGATTGACCTCACTGGGAGCGCCTTGCTGCCGGCCCGAAAGGGCATGGACGTGCAACGAATCGACGGCGAGGACGGCTCACTTCTCGTGGAATTCAGCGCAACGTCCTCCGGATGCCTGTTCGAGCTTGTCGGAAAGAACGGACGGTTATCAGTCGATGTGGATGAAGACCGCTTGCTTGGCCGTATAGATCTGAACGGAGAATCTCGCAGTCTCGACGCCGAGGATGCGCTGGGCATGGCAGATGGCACGATTCACTCCGTCGGACTCACCGCCGATGAAACTGGGACGCATTTGTTTGCAGACGGTTACGAAACATTCTCCGCCACATTGCGGGTATGGTGCCAGGATCTGGGAGCAACCAATATTGTCATCAATCCGTCGGGCGTCCTCGACGTACGGCGATTCAAGATGTGGAACTCAGCCCTGTCCTTGCAAGCTATGGCGGCCAAGGCGCCGACGGCAACACCGTTCGTCGAGTTCGCTGGTTCTGAGCTGTCGGCCCGCGACGCACGCCGTATCGGAGAACTCGCTCATGGCGCGCTCCGAGCAAGGACCCGCCTTCGTGGCAAAGGCCAGGGTGGAACCGTCCTCGCAGCCCAAGGGAGCGCCGGTGAACTGTCCTTCGAGATCGTCAACGGCGACCTGCTCCTGCACGTGGAAGTGGACGATGAACCCATCGCCCACGTGCGCGCTCCAGGCAAGTGGGACGACGGAAACTGGCATGACCTGGTAGCAATCAGTGGCCGGGGTGCCATTGATCTCTATGTTGACGGTTTCCTCGTGGCTCACGAGCCTGGTGAGGCATTCTTTGCCGATCTTGGCAAGGTGGAAAGGGTGACCGTCGGGAAGGACCTCGAAGGAGCACGGCTATTCGGGGAAGCGCAGACGGCGTCCATCTTCAGCAGTGCGCTAACCGACGCCCAAGTCAAACGCCTAGCCAACGTGGCTCCTCTACGTACCCAAGCTCTCTTCGACACGGGATATCTGGGCTCGAAAAGTTACCGGATCCCATCGCTCATCAGACTTGATTCCGGAAGCTTCATCGCCGGGGCAGACCAACGTGTCAGCATTGCCAACGACAGCCCCAACGACATCAATTTCGTCATCCGTCGCAGCGAAGACGGTCGTCGGTGGGACGAGGCCCAGATAGTCCTCGAGTATCCCGGCGAGGGCGCCCTCGGAGCATCGGTTATCGACTCAGTTCTGTTCCAAGACCACAACTCGGGGCGCGTGTTCTGCTTGATCGACCAGTTCCCGGGTGGCGTGGGGCAGCCTAACGCCGAACCAGGGTCGGGCTTCGATGAGCAAGGTCGGCAGCTTCTGTTCGATCGCGATGCAACCGCCTACGTCATCGATGCAGAAGGCATCGTAACAACCGAGTCGGGGGAACCCACGGACTACACCGTTGACGAAACCGGAAACGTCTTCGCAGCCGGTGCCCCCGCCGGCAATATCCACTTGGCCACCGGAGTGGACCCCCACGAGTCCCTGCTGACCCTACGGACCTGCAACCTCATCCTCATCCACAGTGATGACGACGGACGGACATGGTCACGACCTATCAACCTGAACCCGGCTCTCAAGCAGCCTTGGATGCGGTTCCTCGGTACGTCACCGGGCAACGGAATTCAGTTGGAACACGGGACGCACCGAGGCCGACTCCTGGCACCGGTCTACTACAACCACGAGGAGGGAAAAACCTTTTCATGTGCCGCGGTGTACAGCGATGACGGGGGCCAGACATGGAACCTCGGTAAGTCACCGAATGACGAGCGCGAACTTTTCGGAAAGATCGTCAGTTCTCGAAATCTCAACGATGATCGCGGCTCGACCCATGAGTCAGCGTTAGTAGAAACCCCTGACGGGGTCGTGCACTCCTTCATGCGCAACCAACATCCCTCCGGACGGGTGGCGCACGCGGCCAGCGTCGACGGCGGCGAAACATGGGGCGAGGTGACGTTCGTCGAGCAACTGACCGAAATCTTCTCCCAGCCCAATGCCATTTCTGTCCGGGATGAGCTTGGAACCGAATCGGTGGTCTTTGCCAATGCGTCGATGATGCTCCCGTTCCGGGGTTGTGGTGTGCTGCGTCAAAGTTTCGACGGAGGCAAGACCTGGCCGCACAACCGCGTGCTCAACCCTCGCCATCATGTGTACCAATGCATGACTCAGCAAGACGAACAGACCCTGCTCGTATTGTGGGAACGGGAGTGGCAAGGCTTGTTCCTGACAGAGGTCCCGTTGTCATGGCTTACCACTTCGCGCAGCACGCTGGAGTGATTCACACAGCAACACCAGATATCGCCCATTCAATGTAATCACGCTACGGAAGACTTAACGTTTAGGGATTCAGCATGCACCAACGGATTTCACGCCGATCCGCATTAATCTCTGGCGGGGCAGCCTTATTCTTGAGTGTGACAGGGCAGTTCTCTGAACACTCTCCTGCACTTGCGACACAAGAGGCAGACGTACTCGAGGTGTTCAACAGAGAGAATTCGCCATCACATTTTTTCCGCATACCGTTCATGGTGTCTACGGCCAATGACACATTGGTCATAGGCTGCGATGCAAATCGCGCGACAACAGGCGACTCCGCCGACAATATCGATGCCCTGATTCGCAGAAAACCCAATGCATCCCGTTACTCAATCTCCGACGGTTGGGAAGCCCCGTCACTGATAAAACCATTGGAGATGCGAGATTATTCGAACAAGTATGGGTACGCCCCCGCATCATCCTCCGTCATCGACGGCGCCATCATCGAGGATTCAGTTCGACATCGACTGATGATCGTCATTGATCTCTGGGCCTGGAACGGCGGAGTATTCGAACACCTCAACGTCTCCCCAGATGGCCCCGTCAACGGTGGGCGCCCGCGAAAGTTCCCCCTGGGAGATGGCTTCGCCACCGTTGCCGGACGTGACATGCTCCTGCTCTCGACGCACAACGTCACAGGGGACGCCGACGGATTGAGGGGAAATATCAATCTGAACATCGACCGTTCCCAATTCGACCTCGTAGCTGACCTCGACGGCCCCCGCGACAAGCACGGTCGCATTCAGATTTATGAATTAATCGGTATACCTCGCCCGTACACCACCGCCGGAGTCGATGACTCAAATCTCGCTCTAGGACGACGATCAAGATACTCCTTGGACGACGGTTTCAACCTCTTCGAAGCAGGAATTCCTCTGTACGTGTTCCAGCACGGTTCAGCTCGCATCACTCCGATGCGCGTCTTCTACAAGGACTCGATCCTTCAGGTCTTCAACACCAATCACATCGTGGAGATCTACTCATATGACGATGGCCGAACTTGGAACATGGGAAAACTGGTGACACGGCAGTTCAGACCCGTAGATTCTCGATACACGCTCGTCGCACCAGGTCGGTCCATTCAAATCCGCGCAGGGGAACATGCCGGACGCATCGTCGTTCCGACTTACATGATGCTACCTGCAGGAATTTCGTGCACCACTGTATACACCGACGATGGTGGGGAAACGTGGCAGCGGGGAACCCCGATGCCAGCCACTATCGACCTCCACGAAAGCGCGATCACAGAGGTTCTACCCGGCGTATTGCGCAGCTTCAACCGACATTCCGCTTCTTCCGGTGGGAAGGTGCTGACCGCCGAGAGCGTGGATGGCGGCCATTCCTGGAGTACGCTGACTTCCGCGTTCGGCGACGACGACCAAGGCGTCGCATGCCAAGTCTCCGCGCTCATGCTGAAGCAAACCATCGCATCACCTACGACCGGGGAACAGCTCCCTGCGCTCATTGTCGTCTCAGCAGATGACCGCAGGCGTCGACATGGCATTGCCCATGTGGCAGTTGTCCATCGATCCTCGAGAACGTTCGGACCGCGCTCCGAACTTGAATGGGTGAGTCACGCCGACATCACGAGCCCACAGACCCTCTTCGCCTATTCCTCGATCGCCCAGTTGTCTGACGGACGTGTTCTCGTGCTCTTCGAATCGTCACCTACGGACTCGTGGGCGGACGGGCTCCAACGTATGTACCTGCAGGAACTGGCGTCCTGACACCATATCGATGGGCACCAGCATCGGCCATGCTCTACCGGCATGAAGGCCCCGTGTCGTTTTTGGACTCCAGTCCTTCCTTGCCTCACCTGCGACGAGACGACGGGAATGGTCCGGCGGTAGAATTCACTAGTCACGGGGCGACCTGCGCCTCAGGAATTTGTCCCGCACACGTCCATCGACCCCGAGGAGCCGCGCACCATGCCCAAGAGCCAGGCAGCCAAGGAACTCGCCGCGAAGCAGAAAGCCCAGGCGAAGGCTGAGAAGGAGCGCCGCAAGCACTCCGACAACCCCAAGGACTGGGGCACCGGAAAGCAGCTTGTCGAGACGTTCAAGCTAACCCGCCAGGTTGATCCTCAGCTCCTCTGGTGGGTCATTGGCTCCTTTGTAGCAGGCGTCGTGGTGTTCACCGTCCTCGGTCTTATCCTCACCGATCTGTGGTGGGCATGGCTCATCGTTGGCATCTTTGCTGGTGCCGCTGCCGCTATGTGGGTCTTCCAGTGGCGCGCTAAGCGTTCCATGTATGCCCGGTTCAAGGGCCAGACCGGGTCAGCCGAGGTTGCCCTGTCTCTGCTCGACAAGAAGAAGTGGACCTCCACCCCCGCGATCGCGTTTACCCGGCAGCAGGATGTCGTTCACCGCGCTGTCGGTCCGGGCGGAATTGTCCTCATCGGCGAGGGGCACGGTAACGGCCTGCGTAACCTGCTGGCCACCGAAACCAAGCGCCACGAGCAGGTCGCCTACGGCACTCCGGTGACGTCGATCATCATGGGCGACGGCAAAGGCCAGGTACCGCTAGAAGACCTCGACAAGCACATTAAGAAACTGCCCAAGACCCTCAGCACGAGTCAGGTGGACGAGGTCGTCAATCGTCTCAAGGCCCTTGACGCCATGCGCCCCAAAGTGCCGCTTCCTAAGGGCCCAATGCCAAGTTCTATGAAGGGCGCTCGCGCCGCCATGCGAGGACGCTGAGCCTCCGTTGGCCGGCACAAATATCGTCAACGCCGATCGCATCTCAAAGTCCTGGGGCACCCGAACGGTCCTCTCAGAGGTGTCTCTGGGGCTATCAACCGGGGACGTCATCGGCGTCGTGGGCCGCAACGGGGACGGCAAATCTACCCTCTTAGCCCTCCTCACTGGTTCCCTAGAACCCGACTCCGGGACAGTGACGCGTACTAATGGCATTTCCATAGGAGTGCTCGCCCAAGCTGAAACCCGCAGGGATCAGACCGTCCGCGACCTCGTCGTCGGAGGCCAACCCGACCACGTTTGGGCAGCTAACCGCGAGGCTCGTCCCATCGTCGAGGACATGCTTTCCGATATTGACCTCGACCGCGCTATGGCCGATCTTTCCGGTGGGGAACGACGGCGGGCTGCGCTGGTTTCAATCATGCTCGGAGACCACGACTTACTTGTTCTTGACGAGCCCACCAACCACCTCGACGTCGAGGCGGTGGCCTGTTTGGCCGGCCACCTGCGCCACCTACAGGAGCGCGGCGTGGCAATGCTCGTCGTCTCACACGACCGTTGGTTTCTTGACGAGATCTGCACTGACATCTGGGAGGTCCACGACGCCACCGTCGAGGCTTATCAGGGCGGATACTCGGCCTACACCTTAGCCCGGGTAGAACGAGCGCGCATCGCCGCCAGCAACGAGGCCAAGCGTCAAAATCTGGCGCGTAAAGAATTGGCGTGGTTGCGACGGGGAGCCCCTGCCCGTAGCTCCAAACCGCGTTACCGAGTCGAGGCGGCCAACGCCCTCATCGCCGATGTCCCCGAGCCCCGCGACAAGCTACAGCTAGCACGCTTTTCCGCGACACGGCTGGGTAAAGATGTGCTGGACCTCAACGATGTCACCGTCACCGTGTCCTCCGACGAGCTTGGCGAGCGCACCCTGCTTGACAAAGTGACCTGCTCGATCGGCCCGGGCGACCGGATCGGCCTGGTCGGCGTCAATGGAGCTGGTAAGACCACCTTGCTCAACCTCTTTGACGGCTCTCGTAAGCCCGACTCAGGCCGGGTCAAACAGGGAAAGACCCTGCGACTGGCCCACCTGCGTCAGGAAGTTGATGACCTCGACTCAACAATGACCGTCCTAGAATCCGTCAACGACGTCAAAGCGAGAACGAAACTAGCCACCGGCCGTGATGCCTCCGCCACTGATCTCCTCGAAGGATTCGGGTTTACCGGGCAGAAACTCGTTACCCGTATCGGCGATCTTTCAGGTGGCGAGCGGCGTCGTCTTCAACTGCTGCGCCTCCTCATGGACGAACCCAATGTGCTCCTCCTCGACGAGCCGACCAACGACCTCGACGTCGAGACGCTGAGCTCCCTGGAGAACGCGCTGCTCGAGTTCCCCGGCTGTGCGGTGGTCATCACCCACGACCGGCGGTTCCTCGACCGGATCGCGACGCACATCCTCGCCTACGAGGGCACGGACGAGAAGCCCGACCAGTGGTACTGGTTCGAGGGCAACTTCGAGGCCTACGAGCAGAACAAGATCGAGCGTCTCGGCGAGGAGCTGGATGCCGTGCGCGCCCGCATCGTCGAGAGCCGGGGCGCGAAGGACGCCGCGTACATCCGCGGCGTGATCAAGGGCCAGCGCTACCTCGAGATGGGTTCGCGGGCAGTGCTGCTCTTCAGCGGCAACCCGATCGCCTGGGTCGCCGGCACCGCCGGCCTGAGCGTCGCCAAGATCCTCGACAACATGGAGATCGGGCACAACATCATCCACGGCCAGTGGGACTGGATGCGCGACCCCAAGATCCACTCGTCGGTGTGGGAGTGGGACAACGTCACCCCCGCCGACCACTGGAAGAACAGCCACAACAAGGTCCACCACACCTACAC
>ERZ501021.19-NODE-19-length-66376-cov-7.345471_pt1 | contig 66376 bp, 79 predicted proteins | sample MGYA00248838_ERZ501021 | MGnify/ENA primary metagenome ERZ501021 (study PRJEB25958, sample SAMN03398553) | human skin metagenome | study: EMG produced TPA metagenomics assembly of the Human Skin Microbiome Metagenome (human skin metagenome) data set.
CATTCCTTACGCTCTTTCTCCAACTTCTCAACCAGCGTTAGAGGCTCAACCGCGTCCGGTTTCGGCTGCATTGGTACATTCGATAGTTGGGTCATTCGCTCACCCCGCTGACTTCAAAAGAGTTAATGCTCAGATACTCTGATAATGGCTCGTAATCGTCGATATCAAGCAAATCATTAATTTGGTCGCCATTAAAATCATTTAAAGGATGTTTTTCAAGCCACGAATCAACCGCTTCATCGTCATCAAAATCAAGGTCTTAATGGTTTTGTGATATTCAGTTGCATCTTCGATTAGCTTTTCTAATTCCGCTCTATCGTAGCTATGGACTAAGTCCCAACGATATTCTCCGTCAAAATAATCAAGACGGTACACGGTTGGCTTAAGCGCTTCTTGTAGTATTTCTTGCTTGATTGGCTCAAGTTCAGCATCGTTAACATGCGCCGTACTCAAGTTTTCTATTAGCTCATTGAGCATGGTTTCAAGTTTTGTTTTCATTGCGGTTTTCCTTGGTTAGCATATTGATATCAATAGGCAGCGCTTTGACTGCCTGTTTAAACTTTATTTCGTGTTTCACCGACTCATGATAGAGTCGGTGGTTGTTTTGGCGGATGCGTTTTGCTGTACGTTTATTCATCGAGTACCGCCTTGTGTTAGCTGCTCGCCTCTTGCAAATAAAAAGGCGCAAAAGTTAGCCACATCAATCGGGTCGCCTTTATCAACGTGATTTATGAGTAACTGCACCAATTCGCTGTGTTTACAAGTTTCCCAACCGTGATAACCTTTCTCGCGTTTTTTAGCTAGTTTGTTTTTCATAGCTTGGGCTAGTTTATCCACCGCTTCATTGTCGATATCTGCCTGTGTTAGCGGACGCTCAAACTCGATATCTGGGAACGTGGTTTGCAATCGCTCATAGTTTTCTTGGGTGGCTAAAACTAAATCTCGTGCGTCTTGCGCCCAAGTCAGACGGTCAATTAAATATTGATTATCGCTTACGACTAGCTTAATAGTGCAAATATGTTTTTTACCAAACAAATAAACCTTATCCCCAACCTTAAACTTAGGCTCTGATGCTTCGTTCTCAAACTCAGGCGTTAATTCAATGTTTTGCAGTGGGTTTTCTGCTGAGTCTAGGACTGGCTCGAAATGGTCAGATTCCCAGTAATATCTACCACCTTCATCATCTCTCACCTCGACTTCCATTCTAATATTTAGCACACTGTATTCTTTGCCAACTGTTAAGCAATCACCGTAAGCTTTCACACACCGCACTTTTTTGGTTTTTAAAAAATCATCTAGTTTCATAATTCCCATCCTTCTTTGTGTTTATACAATTCAATTTTCGAGTAGCTGACCCTAGTTCACCCTTACACCACCTCAATCTTAACTAGGCTGATAAGTAGGGCGAACGAGTCGTTGACCATGTGGGTGTCGATACTGCTAGGATGCCCATTATAAGGGCGCGCTAGGCTTACCATATCACTCATGTCGCGCATCTTACCTGCATCGCCATTATACCCCCACTCGCTACGTACTTCGGTCTCAAGCGTGTCTAGCGCTTCTGTGACCATCGCCCGTAAGTGGGCGCGGATAGGCTCTGGATAGTGCTCAGCCTCGTCCCACCCCATCGCTGTGACCTTTTCGTCAAAGAAAATGTCTGAGTCAGTGAGTAGGTCTTGCAGTTGAACCGATAGTTTTGCTTTGAATTGTGGCATTTATAATACCTCCTTGTTGCTGGTGTGTTTGATTTCTTGTTTGTGAAGCTCGATAGCATCTTGCTCCGCCTTGTGCTGTGCATCCGCTCGGTTGATGATAGTAGGCGATAGCGCCCATACAATAACGAGTAACAGTGCAGTAAAGCCTAATAACCATAACACTTCTTTGTCTTTCATGAGTATCTCCCGTGATGAAAAATCTTTACAGTATGACCTGGTGTGCCCAAGTCATACGATGAAAATTTTTAGTTCCGGCGCTCAAACATTCCATACAGTTCATTGCCTAGTGTTGTCCAATACCACTCGATAAAAAATGCGTAGTCATCCTCATTTTTGCCGGTGGATAAGCCATGCTCCTCCGCCTTTTCCAAGATATCGTGATTGTAGAACGGCACTGTAAAATAGCTTGGTAGCCCCTGCAATGTGTCTGTTATCTTGGCTGGTATCAACCGCGTACCCTCTGGGTGGTATGAGGCGAAGGCTATTTTCGCCCCTTGCCACTTATTGATATTTGTCACCTCGAAGGTGGGCTGAACCGCTCTGACCTCCTCAGCCAGCCCGTCAAGGTCTAAATGAGTCTCAAGAATGTGGCGTATGAACATCCGTTTTGCTGCGCGCCCCATCATTATACTCCTTCTTTGTTGGTTAGTGGTGAGATTAGTTCGTTGAAATTAGTGATTAATTTCTCAACCTCACAGTCGATGCGTGTTTGCAGTTCATCCACGCGGTCTAGTGAGAAGTACACCTCCTGCGCTTCTGATATATCATCTATAACCGCCCGCGCTATTGAATAGGGCGGTTGGTATTCATCAAGAAAGTACGGGTCGTAGCTGTAGTCATCGTCGACTCGGATGCGATAATCTAAATTTCGCCCCTCGTAGTAGCCGGAACGTAGTATCACATCTAACCACACACCCACGTTGACCCCCGCGTAGTCAAAACTTGTCACAAATTCACCGATGACGATTGCCGGATATGACCGAAGTTCGTCACTGGCACGGGGTGAGGTGTGGGTGATTGGTATGCTAGTAAAGTCTACCTGCATACTAGGTGTAAACTCAGCAAGGCGCATATTTACCTGCTCAGTCTGTAGCTCCCAAAAGGATGCTGCACCGCTCTCACTGGTCAAGGCTTCATCAATTAATGCCGCTCGATTCCACGTACCATCAGCGTTTTGAAGTCGTCGCAAGTCCTCAGCGTCATCGGGGTCAGATGGGTCAAGGTCTTGTACGTAATTGGCATACATACCAATCAAGTCCTCGTTGTCCAAACGCTCAATTTCCTCGTCGTAGGTCGGTAGTGCGCGCACTGGCTGTACGCGGCTGTGGTAGTTTGTTGCTCCCATTTTGTTCTCCTAATCAACAGTAAAGTAGATAATTTTGTTTTCTATATCTGTGTATAGATGACAGCCATAACCCATGACATAATCTAGCAGGTCGTCCATCGTAGCGTAGGTCGCCCCCTCGAACAGATACATATTGATGTAAGGGGCGAAGGCGTAGGGGGATTGCTTGATATCGTGGATTACGTCCTCCACGTCTAAAATGGTGTCCTCACGGTCAATTTCTGCGTACCCTTCTAGTCGAACAATATACGACTGCAAGACGACGGGTGGGAATAGGTCGTGATTTCGGGCAAGCAGCTGCTCTTTTAGCAGTTCTGTAGTGGCTGGCACAGGGGCTAACATTTTTACTTGGCTCATTTCATTCTCCTTATCGGGCTAAGTAAACTAGCAGGGCGGCTGCCAGTTCGGGTTGGTTGATGGTTAGGTCAGTTGCGTAGGTGCTGCCATAGCGATAGATGTTGTCTACCTCGGTCTCTAATGCTTCTACTGCGCTAGGCGTATCAACATAACCATACCCATCGTCATACAGTGAGCCGTAGTCAATCTCGCGTGGGTCGCGGTGGGCTGGTAGTGTTTCCCAGTCAACCTTTTCAAGTGCCGTGGTCAACTTCTCCACGAACCCTATATCCTGCGATTCCTTAACCGTATGCTGCTTGAAGTAGCCTACTGATATGTTACTGCACTCGCTGATGAGGTCGGCGAAGTTTGCGCTATCCGTGAACGACCCCGTTGGGTCAGCGAACAGGTCAAGCGTGCCTGTTGGGTCAGCCTCTTTTATACGTTTGCCTAGTTCATCTGCGAACATATCACTTGCACACCGTCCACACGACTGGTGGGTGATGATACTGTCGTAACCCATGCGGTCGAACGAGATGCAATGGGTCAGTTGCTCAATTAGCGGCATAACCTTTGGGTTAGTGGCAAAATAGTTGCTACCCAGTCCACCGATTTCCTCGTCGCGGAAGAACACATATACACCCTTCACGCCCGCCTGCAATAATCTTAGCATGATATAGTTGCCGGTGGCGTCGTCCGCACCTAGGCAGGTCGACTCTGGTGTCTTTGCAAGGTCGATGGTCACAATGTCCCCATCTCGCTTCAACTTCTGAGTGGTGTGGGTGGCGCTTCGGTGAATACTGTCGGTATGACTTGTGAACATCACACGGCTTTGCGCGCTGCTACTACCTAGATTATCCACAACGATGTTGCCATGGGCATCTTGGTAGGGCTCATATCCTAATTTCTCTGCCAGCTTGATAATAGTCGCCACGTGCGCCTCCTCGCCTGCTGTTCTAGCAGGGCGCACTGTTGACAAGAATTTTAATAAAGTTTTTTGGGTAATTAACATACGTCAATATCCTTTCGGTTGGTTGGGTTGGGGGGTTTAAAAATCTACACTGGTAGGGTCAGCTCTGTAACCCTACTCGTTTAGATTCTAGACTCGTAGTAAGTTGTAGTGTGTGTCACGGTCAGTCGTCAGATAGATTACCCAATGTGAAAAGGTGCGTCGGTCTGGCGATGTTGATAATATATGTATTTCAATCAAGTCCTGCACACCATGCGCCACCGTGTTGATGGTAAGTGATTCCTTACCGCCAAGTGACTGCATGAATGGCGCTGCGGTGATTAGATTGACCACGTTATCCATGCTCTGCCCTTGTTCTACCGCGGGCACTTCGTGGGTATTGGTACGGATAACCGATAGCACCTCAAACGCTTGTTTGTTGTGTTTGATAAATGCGATTTTGTTTTTTGATAGGCGCATAACGCCCTCCTTTTTGGCTGGTTTAGTTGTAACGTCCGCGGACATAAGTTTCTATGTAGGCTGCGAACTTTTTGCGATTAGCGTTATCCAACCTTGCGTAGTATCCTAAGATATCCCCGTTATAGTCACGGGCGGTATCTACTAGATGCCCTCGCATTGGATAGCCTTCGCCAAACGCTTCATTAGCGATTGACGCGGTTGTTTGGTTGAACTCAAGTTCTGCTAGTGTGTCTAGCACTTGCTCATATGTTGCCATGGTTAATTCCTCTCGGTTAGGTTGGGTTGAAAAAATCTTAATCGCATAACCTAGACCCGCTAAGTTATGCTGTTAAAATTTTTGTTGCTTACCATGCGCCCATCTCTAGCAGGTACTCATAACATACCTTCTGTATAGCAGCAAGTTCTGGGTATAGTTCAGCTGCCTCTGGTGATGGTACGCGAAGTCCTATCTGCTTACCGTACGCAGTGGTAAAATACTCTATATCACAGTCCTCCACATGGATAATCTCACCCATAATACCGGCGCGTATAACCACATCGTAGTGATACAACCAAGGCTTACCCTCAAGGTCAAACTCGTCTTGGTTAAGTTCACGGTAGGCTAGGCGGTGTCCTAAGTCCTTATATCCGTCCTCCGTGATATGGGTTTCGCCCCACCCGCACTCCTCCGGAATGTCTGAAGTGTCAACTACCCCATCGTCCGCCTCACCCGTGTGATACTCCTCATCGTCTGAGCAGAACCATAAGTGGTCTATGTGGTCGACTACGCCTCGCGATGTCACCGCCAAGTCCTCGTCAGCTAGTCCAGCACGGGTATAAAGTTCACCCTCGTATCTGAACAGACGAGTGCCTAGCTGGTCATCCAAGTCTGGCACGTATAACCGCTCTGGGTAGGTATTACCGTTATGAACTCCATACGTATGGTTGTTATAGCAGTCGGAACATAATGCGTACTCGTGCCCATGGACGTTCTGATACCATCCACCTTCACACTCATGGTTGAACGAGTCTGAGCAGTGCTCGCACGTCGTCAGGTCGTCGTCGTAAGCCACACCATCAGCGTCATCTAAGCGACGTCCGCCACTTCCAAGCATCCAATAATGTTGCTCGGCGCTAGAGTTGTAGCATAGGTCAGCATAGTAATTATCACCGTCCACGTACGGATGGTAATACCCACCACCGTCACTTGGTAAAGCCACTAACGTCGTGCCGTCGGGATAACCGTCAACTTGTCGGTATCCATTGTCTGTAAGCCAGTCAACTATACGGCTGTCCCCATAGTGCTTTACGTAACACTTCTTGCCGTCATGCTCGAACACAATAGCGCGGGCAACGTACTCACCCTTGTGATATAGCGCAGCAAGTGTAAGCCCGTTGTCTGGCAAGCCATAGTGTGCCGTTGCATAGCAGCGATAGGTTCTGTGACGAGACACACCATATATGCTGTCCCCGCTCATACATGAGCGCACGTTGTTGTTATCTTGGTACGCGTCCGCCCACCCGTCGATATCAGCGCTGCTGAACAGGCGGACGTCAAGTGCAGGTTTATCGCCTAACATCTCGTCGATGTCTTTCGCCATACGCTCTACCCACTTGGCGTCTTTACCATGTGTCGGGAACTTCTGCAAATATCGACGCACCTTCACTGGCGTGCGGATATTATCCAGCATTTTTTGCTCTGTAGCATAGTATGCGATTAGCCCTGGCTGAGTGGTACTAGCACCTGGCAAGGTCGAGATTAGAAACGCGCAGTCATCTAGCGGCTCGAAGCCTATATCGTTCGCCAACATTTGGGCAAGGGGGTTCATGGCGTGCTTGTTAACAGCGTCTAGCGCGCCTTCATTTGTAGCATGGGTGAGAACCCACTGTCTAGCTGCAAACAACATTTCCGTTGCCCATACTTGGGATAGGACGGATTTCAAGGTTTGTTTTTCCATAACGGATTCCTTTTTACAGGTTGGGTTGGTTGGGTTTGGGTTGTCTAGCAAAGTCGCTAGTGACTGACTACTCGTGTGAATAGGCAGTGACTAAAAACTTATAGGTTATGCGTAGGCGTATAACATATTGTCCCGCGGAGATACGTCACTCGGCGCGTCCCATCCCATTATGGCATGGGCGATGGGTTGCCAGTTTCTCAATTCATCGCGCTTGGCTACTGAGTCGTTAATAGCTTTATTGAGCGCGTCCCATGTATCATGCACACTCTCAGGCATATTACTGCGCAACCAACCATATTCACGCACGATTGGCATACGACTTTTAGATAACTGGTTGACACTGTACTGGTAATCGAGCCATAACGAGGCTTTTTCGATAGACTCTATAGGCACGTGTGCGTTTCGGAGACTAAACTCTACCGCCTTGCTTAACACTTCATATTGGTCGAAGTCAGTTGGTTTACTCATGGTTATATCCTTTCGGTTGGTTGGGTTTGGGTTGTCTAGCAAAGTCGCTAGGGATTGCCTACTCGTGTGAATAGGCAATGCTTAGAGATTTGCAGGTGTGGGTGTGTTTTACACATGGGTAAGCGTGTCCCTAACATGGTTCGCTAGGGCTTTACCACGGTTGATGGTATGACTGCGGGTTCGATAGTCGTCTTGGAAGTTAACCTGTATATCGTCGGTTGCGAACACAGATAACGTTAGCGTTCTGTTATTGCCACAGTCGATACTCAGCATATACTCGCCATGCGTGTTTCGCTTAACTGTAAATACATAGGCGTTTCTTATCAAAGGCTGATACTGTTTCAGTGACAAGCCTTTGCCTTCTAGTGAATAGGCTAGATACTGGTTGGTAGTTAGCATGGTCAATAGAAAAGAGACGCGACCTGCGTTACGTTTGTGATATCCCTTGAAACATTTGTTCATGGTTCTGTCCTTTCGGTTTAGGTTGGGTTGCTTAGGAAAAATCCTAACTGGCATAACCTACTCTTGGCAAGTTATGCGATTAGAATTCTTATGCAGCGGTTAGTAATTGCAGGGCTTTTTTATCACCTAGCTGACGACGCAGGATATTAAATTGCTTTAGTAGCGCGTCGATTTGGAATCGCTGTAGCTTTCTCACGCTCGCATACTCACGGATAGTTAGCGTGACTTCTGCATTAGATAATGAATTTTTTAACATGGCTTTGTCCTTTTACGGGTCGGTTTGTGTTGGATTTAATGAAGCGGTTGTAATAGTTTTCTACTACAGTAAATACCGCGATGTGCTTAGCCCACGGGTAGCCCAATTTCTCTAAGTGGGCTGTGACCCATTCGTCAATTCCCTGCAAAGTAGCAGGTGCTGGGTTAACCTTTGAGAGGGTTAGACGTCTATAGTCGTTACACGCAGACGTAATAATAGCTAGTACGTCACTATTCATAATGGATTCCTTTCGGTTGGTTGGGTTGGGGTTGCTATATAACGGGAGTTATATAATTAAGCGATGGCAATGGGTGGGTTTATAGTGGCTGAACAACTGATTTTAATAGTGTGTCAATATGGGCATCATTTGGGCTTGCACTTTGCAGCGCATCATAGAAGTCGCTATTCCTACGGGTGACTGCATAAAAGATATCCCAGCGGTATCGCTTATCTATGTCACGAACCGCATCAGCATTACTGATATCACGGTTGCGATATTTAGTTCGGTTGTCCTCTGTGTCAAACGGTTTGACGAGTAGGGCGAGTTGGGTTTTGAACTTGGCTAGTTTCATGGCTAATTCCTTATTGAGTGTTTAGCCATCGCTTAATTATATAACCACACACGACAAGTGCATGACTATATAATAACCTTAGCCGTTAACCTATGCAGTATGTCACGCGCTAACCGCTTTCGTTAGCTACTGCACTTATACGTTCTACCCAACTTTATCAGCCGTGGACGGGACGTGACCGCTCAACGCTATTTTTACGAGTTCGCATTTCAGCCTGTCTCGGATAAGGCGGTTTAACCCCTTACCATAGGCTTTTATATAGAGCCGTTCAACTATGCCTAACCTTTATTCTTGTATGAGGCTTTAAGTCATTACTCACTATAAACTGTTACTAGCTACTGTTACACTTCGCCATTTATAGCTTTCGTATTTTCGATAACCGATAATCGGATTGCTAATGTATACGCACTTACGTCCTATATACTTGTATACGCACTTATGACCGCATGGGTAGCACTCAAAGGATATAGGTAGCACTCAATTAACTTTCGTCATTTCGTTTACCTGTGCATACTATATAACAACCTAGTATGCTTGTCAAGTGATATTATATAACGCTTTATCGCTTGACTTGCCACCATTATATAACAGTTTTCTAACTTGTCAAGCGATTTTTTAAACTTCTTTAACCGCTTAGCTTGCTGCACTGTTACAGTGGCTAGAAATGCTATTCAGTGTTCAAACTGTTTTTGCCTTTCATGGTTCGCATTATACGTGAATATAACATGGTGTCAAGTATTAATTTTAATATGAGGATAGTGAATTACTTGCACTATATAAGAAGGATTTTTGGGTATCAACATTTGTTTGGTTGTTTGATTTGTTTCATGTAGTAAAACTTCACGATAGATTTTGTTATATAGACGGATATGTTACATGAAACAGACCATAACAAACGTAAATGTCATTTGTAAGTTATTGATTTTAAAGAATTGGCAGTAATGTCATGAATGTCATGCGGTTTTTGGCGTTTCTTAAAAATGGCTACAAAAAAGTAGTGTTGTGTACAAAAATCAAAATTGCCAAAATGGCGTATGACCAAGTGACATTGTGACCAAACGTTTTATTATAGCGATACATAACAAACGCATGAAAAAATTTCTCATAAAAAATTAAATTTTATCTTATATTATATATATATATATATATATTATATATATTTATTATTATTATTATTATTAGTGAAAAATTTTCTCATTTTAGTGCTGAAAAATGGGCTTTGTTATATAGGCGTATAACAGACCAAACATTTTGACATTTAGAATTGTGTAAGATAACTTTACACAAAATTACAATGTAAACTATATAACATAGCATAACAGCCCAAAACATATAAAGGATTGTTTGAGGCGAAAAAACTTTTTGTTATGATTGTCATGTTAGGAAAATACTATATAATATAAATTACTCAACATTTGTTTTGCGCTCTGAGCCAATCGGGCTGCGTCATGTCATGTTCAGCTATATAACATACTACCATAGGCGCATGGCTGCACCTGCTGCACCACACGGCGACGTCTTCTATACGGTGCTATATAGTGGGCATGGGCTACACTGTGTTATATAGTGGGCAAGGTGTGGTGATATGGTGCTAGGTGGGCTATGTGGTATCATGCCCCCCAAATGGACAAGGCGCTGCGCAGGGGGTACTATAAACGCATATAGTCTTGCACGCAATATTTTTTAAAATCCAAGAAAACACCTGTTACATCTAATATATAACACCCCCATCTGCACAAAATCCCCAAGACCCGCGACATAAATTCCAAAAAAATATTTTTTCCAAAAAATAAAAAGGAGGCCCGAAAGCCCCCTCATACAACCAGAACCGCTATTTCTTTTTCGCTCTGCCTAGAACTGGAAACTGATGCGACTGTACCATAGCATCCCAGATCACTTTTGTAATGAACTGCATAAAACACGCCTCGAATTCCATCATCCGCGTTTCATCGTCGATCAGTCGGGTGTAGTATTGCATCACGTGCGTCGATTCGTGGATGCAAATACTATAGAGTTCATCTCGTGTGCATTTTCGTATAAAAGGATCGTCACTATCAATGAATACCACAAGAATAGAACTAAACCCGCCTGCTACGAGTAGGGCAAACGCTGGTGCATCACCTGCATCATATCCGAGCTTGAATTCATCATCCATCTGATCGTTGAGTTTGTTATAGTCCTGCTTAGTAAACACAGTGTAGAGGGGTATATCTAATAGTTGCAAACGCGTAGTTTCTTTCATTGTGCTCTCCATAAAAAACCCGCAACCAAAATGGCTACGGGTGAACATACATACCAGCTGCCACTACTTAATCTCGGCGTTTTTAGTTTCTGCCGTGGCTTTATCGACGTCCGCTAGAGTTTTCGTAGTAGATTTATCAGATTCACTGGTAGGCTCACCTGCAGGTGCTTTGGCCGGTGTTTTAGCTGCTGTCTTAGTTCGAGAAGTTTTTGGTGCGTTTAGATCACCAGTAATTTCAAAATTCACATCAAAGTCTGATTGGCTCATAACTGATAAATTTGTACCCTCAACCACTAATACTGATCCTTGTGGTAAGGTAACACTTTGCTGAGTCATTCTGTGAGTGACTTGGGCTAAATCATCTGCCAATACACTGACCTTTAAATCAGTGCCTTTAACACTATCTTGTAAGGTCTTGGCAGCGCCTTTTTCAGTGCCGAAAACTAAGGCGGCGAGGGTTGGTAGTACGCGTTTGATTGAGTGCATCTTAATCTCCTATTGGGTGGGAAACACTAATAACAGCCTAAATAGTAGCACATAAAAAAACACCTCACAACAGTTCAAGTCGTGAGGTGCATAAAGTATTGCTATGCCTAGCACAAATCTGTATAATCGATAGCTGTAACAGTCTATTGTCACCCACCCGACACCGCCCTAATAGACTGTTACCCCCGCCAAGGAATGTGTACGATTGTACCCTATGTCAGCTATATATGCAACCTTTATTTAACTAAGCCGTAAAACCCTGTTCTTTATAGCAGGGATATAAGGCTATTGTATCTTTACATAAATTTTGATAAAATGTAAAGTATGAAAAATATTGCACTTAAATTCCGCTTTTACCCAACTGATGAGCAAGCACAACTACTTGCCCAAACATTTGGCTGTGTGCGGTTTGTCTATAATCATATTTTGCGTTGGCGCACTGACGAATACTACCAAAACCAACACAAAATAGATTATTTAAAGGCGAGTGCAAAACTTACCCAAATAAAAAAACTGGCTGAATTTGTATGGCTAAATGATGTATCAAGCGTAGCATTACAACAGGCTATTCGCCATCAACAATCAGCGCTCAAAAACTTCTTTGAAGGTCGGACAAAATACCCTACTTTCAAAAAGAAAAGTGGCAATCAATCAGCAACCTTTACTCAAAGTGCGTTTAAATACACTGACGGTAAAATCTATATTGCTAAAAGCAAAGAACCACTTGATATCCGTTGGTCAAGAGAATTACCAAGTAACCCAAGTTCAATAACGATTAGTAAAGATTGTGTGGGTCGTTACTTTGTTTCTTGTCTATGTGAGTTTGAACCTATACCCCTACTTAAAAACGATAAAACGGTCGGCGTTGATGTGGGTATCAAACACTTATTAGTTACTAGTGATGGCGAAAAAATCGACAACCCCAAGTATTTTGCCAAGTATGAGAAAAAACTAGTTAAAGCACAAAAGGCGTTGAGCCGTAAGCAAAAAGGCTCAAATAATCGTGCCAAAGCTAGGCTAAAAGTGGCTCGTATTCATGCCAAAATCAAAGATTGTCGGTTAGATAATTTGCATAAACTTTCACGCAAAATCATCAATGAAAACCAAATTGTGTGCGTAGAAGCTCTGCGAATTAAAAACTTAGTCAAGAACCCTAAATTAGCGAAACACATTGCTGATGCCGGTTGGGGTGAGTTTGTCCGTCAATTAGAGTACAAGGCAGATTGGGGTGATCGTACTCTCGTTAAAATCGGCCAGTTTTACCCAAGTAGTAAGCGTTGTTCTAATTGTGGATATACCTTAAACTTTTTGACGCTTGATACTCGCCATTGGAATTGCCCTGAATGCAAAACCACCCATGACCGTGATATCAATGCCGCCAAAAACATCTTAACCGCAGGACTTGCGGGGATTGCCTGTCGAGAGAATGTAAGCCTTATCTAGTTAGTCTAGGTAAGTTATTCTCATTGAAGCAGGAAGCCTTGATAGTGATATCAGGAATCACCTACTTAAAGGAAGGTGAGTAGGTCAATTTGTGATATAGTACACAATATACAAAATTACATATTTAGGGGCAACCAATGACATCTCCGTCCATATCAAAAATTCAAGCCGAACTAGATACCCTAGACGACCTATTCGTTGAACACAAAGTCGATTATTTGGCAGTTCCAGACGTAGAACCAGTGCCGTTTGAGTTATGGGAAACACTGGCCTACGACATTGCACTGAACAACGCACCAATAGATCATATAGCACGGGCTTATAATTTATCGTTCGCGCAGATAAGCACACTAAAAGATAACCCGACGTTCAAGCGGATGCTTGCTATAAAAGAGCAGGAGGTTGCTCAGTTAGGGTCTAACGCTGATTTCGCAGTAAAAATGCGTATGATCGCCAATAAAGGTGCCAAGAAACTACTCGAACGTATCATGTGTAACGGCACCAGTGACAAAGATTTTGCAACCCTCTACAAACAAGTAGTGCAGTTAGCCCAGCTAGAGCCCACATCGTCTGGTGGGGATGGTGATGACCAGCCGACTGGTGTGCTAGGTGGTGGTGTTACGTTCAACTTATATAGTATACCAGGACTAGAACACCTACAGAACCCCAACCTGCCAGCAGCTCATAGTGTAACGATAGATGTAACACCACATACTCAGGTGCCCAAAGGTGGGTTCGACGATCTAGACGAGATGGAGGCGTTATAATGGCGTTAACATACAAGCCCTATCCCACATTAGTTAAATTTCATCACGCGGTAAGTCAGTACACGTTTCGCTATGTGGCAGGTCCGCCTGGCTCCGGGAAGTCTGTTGGTAGTTTCGCGGAACTATTGGCCATCGCACTTAGGCAAGAGCCGACACCTCCAACGCCGGATTATCCTAAGGGGGTTCGCTATACTCGCTTTGCTGTGATACGCTCCACGTACCCTGAGCTTGAGGAAACCACACTTCAAACCATCAAGCAGTGGCTACCGGCAAAGTATACCCGTGTGGTGATGACCAAGCCAATAAAAATACATACGGTTATGCCATTACCCGATGGTACTGTAGCAGATATTCAGTTTAGGCTTATTGCTATCGGGTCGAAGGATGACTTGGGAAAACTTGACTCTGCAGAATATACTGCGATATGGCTAAATGAGATGACTGGTCTCCCAGCGGAGCTTGTCGGTAAAGCAGGTGAGCGTGTTGGGCGTTACCCCCCATCTAATATGTGGGACGATGGTAGAAACCACTGTACCTACTATGGTGTTATTGGGGACTATAACTATCCGAACAAAGATCACTGGCTCGTGTCCTTCTTACACGAGAATAAACTGCCAGAGGATACTATATTATTTGAGCAGCCACCAGCGCTCCTTGAGTTTGTGGATGACACTACGGGGGCGGTAACGTACGAGATTAATCCAGAGGCTGAGAACTTAGTAAACTTAGATAATGGTGAGAAGTATCTCAAAGACTTACGAAACTACCAAGCTCTAAATAAACCCGACTTAATCAACACCCGCTTGCTGTGTAGGTACGGCAAGGCCGGCGGGGATGGCAAGCCCATCGTTACAAATTTTGATAAATCCCGTCACGTGGCGGAGCAGTCGTTTGACTCGATGCGCCTAACTGATACATTGGTTAGTGTGGATACATCTGGCATCCATCCATGTGCGCTCTTTTGGCAAAAGGTCAAGGGTCAGTGGAAAATTGCCGACGGCCTTTACGGGGATGAGATGGGGCTGGAGGAGTTTATAACCGACGTGTTCGACCCAGTAGTAAAAATGCGTTATCCCGGCTGCCGGATATTGGTAGTTTGTGACCCGGCCAACGCGCGTGACTCTCGCACAAAGACGTCTCCTACAGAACTATTCATCGAGTATGGCTACGACGCCATCGTTGCAGAAACTAACAATACAGATGCTCGGTGGCAGGCTGTGGAAACGCTACTGCAGCGGGAAGGGCGCGATGGAGTTATCATCAACCCAGATTTAGGGATATTAGTTGACGCCCTTGACGGCGGCTACCAATACAAAAAAATTCGGGCACAAGGTACTATTACTGAGGAGTTTGCGAAGCAGGCAGTGAAAAACAAGTATTCTCACTGGGCGGACGCATTTCAGTATGGTGCATTATATATAGTTAATAGTATAATCTCAGAAGATACAAAACAACGGGCGCGCGCTATTGCTACTGCGAGTGCAAACAGATACGGCAACAGACGGAGAGGTAACAGAAATGGCGCAAGACGATAAAGATATTATTGAGGCGTCTCTCAAGGCGAAAACTAATTTGGGCAAAGAGTTCTATCGCCAGTGGCGGGGAGCGCTACAAACCCGCAAGACGACTCGCGTCGGTGACTACACGCTCGATGAACTCTTGAAAGAATGCTTTGATGCGAGGGATGACAAGACTAGTTGTGCCGAGCAAGAATTGCGAGAGCTGTATCCGGAATGGGCAGCTATGCCAATTAGTATCGTAGCGTGGAAGGTTAACATTTTGGTATCTCTTATCCGCGAGAGTCTGGTTGATGTCGCTGACGCTCCGTTCATCATCGACCCAACGCCAGTACCCCAAATTCCAGCGCACGAAAAAAGCCGTATTGTAGGCGAGTTTACAACGGATGTAATCAAATTGACCAAACAATTCATGGGCATTCCAGATACGGCAACTGACGCTGACTTAGAGACTATGACGATACAAGCATTAAGTGCTGATCAGCGAACAGAACTTGCCAACGCTATCAATGACGAGATGGCGCGTCGAAAGACACAAGGTATGATAAAGGTACGCGAACACGCCAAAGAACAGGCACTAAACTTACAACGCGATATATACGACAAAACCATTGAAGGTGGATACCGTGAAGCTATTATCGAATTTGCCGATGACTTTGCCAATTATCCGTTTGGGTGTATGCACGGGCCATTTCCAGTCATGAGTAATGAGACAGTATGGGAGGGTGATACGTTCAAAGAAAAGCCAGTCATGACATGGAAATATGAGCGGGTTAGTCCATTTGACCTATTCTGGACTGAGGATAGCGTTGACACTCAGTCAGGTACAGCGGTGTTCATCCGTAAAAGTGTACCCTATAATTTTTTATATGATGCACGAGAAATGGCGCGGGAACACAAAGACAGTGGTTACCAAGAAAGCGCACTTACCGAACTGATAAAAACCTCACAAGAAGGCACTATACCTCGTAGATGGACAGAATATAATATGTCTAACCCAGAGACAGAAACTTCTATTATGCCCTGGCAGCAAGGTGACAGCTTTGAAATTCTAATTCGTTATGGGCGCTTTACAGGGCATGACCTAAAAGAGATGGGCTTTACGGGACTTAACCCCGATAAATCCTATGAAACGAAAGTAGTTATGGCTGGTGGGCAGATTATCCAGTGCCAATTAAATAAAAACCCATCCAAGAATAAGCGCCCTGTGTTCACCGCAAGTTTTGAGCGGCGTAATGGCAGTATTGCAGGCGTTGGACTTGCGCAGAAACTGTTACGCATACATAAAGCGTTTCGGGCACTAATTAATTTAACGATGTATAACTTAGGGCTAAGTGCTGAACCTATTTCTGAGATTGATATGGACCGCGTACTAGAATACATCCCAGACGGGTGGGAGGATAATCCAGTTATATCTCCTGGCCAAGTGTTCCCTACTACTAACAACCGTATTAGTACCAACCGCGCCGTGCAGTTTACGGAGATTCCCAATATAACAACCTCAGCGCTAAACATGGCTAATTTTATACTAGAGCTATCCCACACGTTTAGTAACATACCGGCAGCGTTGCATGGCCAACCTGTAGGTTCCGGTGCCAACCGAACTGTGCGTGGGCTGTTGACACTTCAAGGCAATACGCTCAAGCCGATTCATTCAGCGTTAGTAAATCTTGATATTGGTGTTATCGAACCGATGGTTAAGTTACTTTATATGTTGCTCGTTATGCACGATGATACATTTGAGTATACAGGGGATGCTAAGATTATTGCTAAAGGTGCGGCTTCGATGATCCAGCGTGAGATCGAGAAGCAGACAGCGATGGAAAGTATCCAAATATTGGGTCAGCTAGGTGAAGGGGTCAACCCAGAAATATTAAATCGCGCTGTTACCAAGCTACTAATGTTATCTAACATTCTAGAGCCTGGCGAGACGGCGATGCGTCCGACACCTGCTCCGGTACAGCAGACAGCCCAGCCAGTTACCCCGCAGGCGCAGGGTATTCCGGGTCAAGAGCCTGTGGATACTACTTCGGGTCTACCACAGCCAATACCGCAACAATAAGACGAATAAAGCCTTCCCACTTAGTTTTATCTCGTGGGGGGGCCACAACGATGGGGTCGTGCCAATAAATACGGCGAGTTCCACCTAGAGAGCCGTTGGCGTCAAATTCAATGCGACGTCCATTATCAAATAGGACTACAAACTTTTTCTTACTAATTGAGTGTACTGTCCCGTAGCCGTTAGCTATATCGAATACGCGGTCGTCAATAACTACTTGCTCAGTTCCTAAATATGCCATAGAATACTCCTATACGTTTGCTATATAGTACAGTATAGGGTAACTATGCATGACTTTCTACTAAAAATACATCACGTTATTGTCAACTGCATAGCTAGTTTGTGGATAACGGAACACCTGCTCATCGCCAAAGTGCGCGAGGATGGGGAATTGTATGATTGTATTTACTGCACTATTTTACGCAATCTTGTTATAGGATTTATTTTTGGTCTAATAGTGGGGTATTTGGTGTGGAAATTCTAATCGACACAGGTGAACTAAATGTACCCCAATTAGGTACGTTTTTAGATGATAAAATTACTGTACCTATACTGGAAGAACGCCAGGTGTATCCAGCTGGTGACGAAAAATCGTTTATCTATGTCGCCCCACAGATGATGGCAGTAGTGACGGCGTACTGGGAATCCGATGAAGCCCTAGAGGAAGAAATAAACGTATATAAGGTTCTTATGTCTACAGGCGAACCCAGCCAAGGCAGTAACGGTTGTTGCCCGAACATGATGGAAGTGCAATCTGATGTTTTGCGTAGAGTTAAGATGTGTGGGTGGGAATTGAAAGACTGTCGGAGTGTCCTTGTTATTAATACACCAGGTCGCTACGAGGTAGAACCAACAGTTGCTAATTCACAGGTAATCATAACATCTCAAGTATTCCCACTACAGGAGTTCAATAATGGATTGGATCACAGCGCTAGATAAAACGCGCCATACACTAACAGAAGATGGGCGGCGCGCTAACTCTAAGCCCATTTATATTCCACCAGGTAAGGTGGCGTTGATCTCCATGTTTAACATGGTCACTAGTTATGAACTAGTTGATATTAACGGTAACCCAACGCCGGCGGTCAATCCGGATGGCACATATAATCAACAAGCTACATTATATTCTGACGATTGTGCAGTTATTGTGAAACTAAGTGTTGGTCCTATAGGAAAAGACCTATTAGCTGATATATGCGCGTGTGGAACAACAAATATAAATAGTCTTACGCAGGCTATGATGGATAATCGAATAATTACCAGTGAGCCTGTATTTCAATCCAGCGCAGAATGGGCACTAACACCCTGCAACAATTTCGCACTAATACCGACACCTGGTTTATATATGATACAGTTGTTAGACCCGGACCAGTTGGATGTTGCTTTTATCGAATATGCTATAATGGATGTGGGAGACGCGCTGATTATACCGGATGCGTTTAAGTTAGGATCTAACCGTAGTGTTAGCTGTGGGGGGCAAGGATAATGAGCTGTCAAGGAAATCTACCGATTGATGACATTATTGATGCCGTACAAGCTGGCATAGATATAACCGCTATTGGCGGAGTGCCGGCGGACGAGTTTGGACAGAAAGTTCTGGCCATAATACAACCCAAGATAGACGCCATAACAAAGCGTATTACAGATTTACCAGCCGAGAAGTTTGTAGTATCACAGGTACTACAAGGTAACAAGCTCATAATGACATTGAGCGACGGGTCAACCATTGATACTGACGTATCAGCACTATTGTAGGAGTTTTTATGAGCTGCCAAGTTAATTTTCCATTGCAAGACATAGTATTATTACTTCGGGAAAAGATTAGTCCTGAAATCATTGGGGCTGTCCCAGAAGAAAAACTGGAGGAAGAAGTTTTAGTATTCATCCAACCCAAACTAGATGAACTACAGGAACAACTCAGTAAGTTACCACCTGAAGTCCATATCGTAACTCAGATACTAGAGGACACTTCGTTAAAGACTACATTAAATAATGGAAAGGTCCTTACGTCAGACTTTTCTCCTCTCTTTGCCAGATATGATGGGTTACTAAGTCTATATAATAAAAACGTAAAAGCGGGCGCGGGTGCTAATGGGTGGGCAACTGATATGGTTGTTGAAGGTGATTTGACGCAAAAGCAAATCAATCAAATACAAAAGCTAAAATCAGAACGGCTTGTTACCCCTTTTGATTTCGGTGCGATTGGTGACGGTGTTTATCACAAATTATCTGAAAAATACGCAACACTGGCGGATGCTAAAAAGAAATACCCAACGGCACAATCACTAGATGATAGTATTGACTTGTGTGCGCTAGAAGCGTTTTTTGACCATTGCCACGATAACTTAGTTAATGCAAACATCACCCTTAATGCTTATGTTAATAGACCGTTGACTCTCGGTATTGACCGTAAAACGTCTGGGTTTAAAACAAAAGTGTATGACGGTGATTTGGTGCTGAGTAATACACAAACAACCACTGAAATACCTTACTTGATGCGAATTAATGCTAACGACACAGTTTGGACAGGTAAAATAACTTGCAATGGTACAGATGGTTTAGTAAAGGATAGGAAACAATTAGGTGGCTTGGTTCTAGGCGATGGTGGTACAGATGGTAGTGGGCGTAGAATATCTATAAACACTGTTTATTGTAGAGGGTTTAAAAATTTTGGACTGCTTTTATCAAATGACTCGATTTTCCCTCGTATAAATAACCATCACGCTGATTTAATTGGGGCAAGGGGGGCTGGTTATACACAAGATACTAATTCGCTCCATATTGCAAATATATTATCTTATACCTCAGTTGAAGGAGCAAATGACCAATATTCAACAGTAAAAGTAGACTCTTTACCGTCAATTTTAAATGAGGGTAATGCATCGGCAATGGTAATGTTTGAGGGAGACTCATTACCTTATCGTATCAAACAAGTAAATGTTGCAGATAGTACAATACAAGTATATCCAAGACTACATAAAAATATCACTTATAAAAAATTATCCTATATCTATGGTGCAGGTCTTTGGTGGATAGGGAACAATTCGGGCGTTGGTAATTTTGGACAAATACAATGTATTTTGTGCGGAATCGGTTTTTGGGGGTGGAGCTTATATGGTGCAAATATTGCGTCTCTTTCAACAGAGGTTTGTGGAGTTGGTTTAACGCTAGGCAACCAAGCCGAGGTTGTTATTGGCTATAATATTAATAACTCTTACTTTGAAGCTAATTTGTGGGACTACGTTCAACAATGGGGTAACTCTCATTCACCATTATTAAATATAAATATGGCACATGGGTTAGACTTTAGCCGTGTTGCTGAAATAGGTTCATGGCGTGTTTGGCAGTGGAGTGAATATAGAGGTCAAGGTGCGTTTAATGCTAGTTCGTTCACACTGGGTAATAGAACATACAAGACTGATACAGCCTATTATGACTGGGTTGATTTATCAGACCCGCGAGATTTTATCAACGTCATGAATAGTGGTGGTGATTTACGATTAGATTATAGTAATAAGGTAATTAATGACAAGTTTAATATACGAGCAAAAACACTTGTTATTATCTCTAACAGTGAGTCATCAAAAACACCATCAGCTATTACAATCAAAGTTCCTGACGGGTGGAAGTTGAATGGTGTTTTAAATGGTACAGTAACAACCAATCCACAGAAGTTTGCGACTGTTTTAACTGTTGTGCAAGATACAAGGGACGATTATAACAATCAGTCATTGTGGGTGTATGGTGACTCTTTGTATAAGACAAGCGGTACGACAGCAGAGCGACCTAGTAATGCACCGACAGGTTTTGTTTATATAGATACTACGCTTAATAAGCCTATCTATAAAACCAATAGCGGTTGGGTAGATGCTACAGGTACGGTGGTTTAATTCTTATTAACCCTAGTGTAAAAGCTAGGGTTTTATTTGAAGAGGCAATGGACTGCAAAAGGTAGCCATAGTATTAATTTTTGTATATGAATTAGTATAGAGACAAATATATTAGTTTGACTATAAATATATTATTGGCTAGTATATAACATTATATTTCTTCCTAGGAGTTTGTTATGGGATGTAGAGCTTGTGCGGAGCGCCGCCAACAACAATCGAGCAAAAACCGACCAGCCCCAGTAGCAACGCGCGGTCAGAATAACAAAGGTGCACAGTCCCAGGGGGCTAATTTACGCGATAAGATGCGTTTTACTGGGCGATAATCTATGAGTCGTGTTGAAGTTGAGCGCATACCTGGCGCTGTGACGGATGGGTTATTGGCGTTTTTAGATCAAAAAATATCTACCTTTTCTGCTATAGAGAGGGAAGAAGCCATTGCCTACATATCGGATTTAGATGGTAGGCGCAGGGCGGTAGCACTAGAAGCGCGGGGCCGTGTTCTAGCGTATGAAGAAATGAAGAAATTACTAACACTAAAATAGGGTGGATATATGTCAGATATAAAATCTAGGGCTAGATTAAGACCGCGGACTACATCGGTACTGGATGCTATGGCTGCAAAAGTAACGGCGGATGACGTGGCGGAACCAAAAAAGGACATCGCGGATGCACCAGAAAATACGACCAGTGTTGATATACAAGGCGACAGTGTTCCGGAAACCACAACCAGTGTTGATATACAAGGCGACAGTGTTCCGGAGCCGTCTCAATCCTCAGAAATAAGTACCGATGATAACGATTGGCTAGAGCAACTTACTGTACCGGAGTCTACGCAGCCGGATCCCGCCCCACAAACACCTGCTACACAAACAACCGTAGTACCAGAACCAGAGGTCTATGAGCCATCTCCGGTGCCAAGCTCGGATGATTCACAGCGAGAGGAATTAGTCCGTCGATTCCAAAGCCTAACCACGGTAGACCCAGAAGTGGCGGAGGAGTTATATAACTCGGTATTTGCTCCTACACTTGAGGAACAGATAAAGCGACTTCGGGAGACCGAAATCGAGACTATGCGCAAGCAAGTTGAGCAGCAGCAGCAATATTACCAACAAATGCAGCAGCAATCACAGCAGTCAGTCAGCGATAAAGTCGACGCAGAGATAACACAAAAGTATCCGCGAGATCAGGCTGCCAAGATTCTACAGTCTGTTGAGTTCGCACAGTTCCTAAACAACGAACTACCCCCCTATGCAACAGAAAACGGCTATGATATACTAAAACGAGCATACGCGGCAGGTGATGCTAGTTATGTAATATCTGCGATGGACAGGTTCAAGGGTTCACGGGCGAAGCCTAAACCACAAGTCAATGCGGATGTAAGTTCGGGTGGAACGCAGGTAGCCGATGGGAATAAAACCCCCAAAAAGCTAACGGAGGCTCAATATATCAATGAGCGCAAAAAAATTATGAGCGCACCGCGTGGTACTTATCCACCCGATGCGTTAACTAAACTAGCCGAGCAATACTTGAAAGGAGCATAACCATGCCAAGTAATCGCAACATTACGAGCGCGTCTGGTTACGAAGCGTTATCTAACACAGCATTGGGCACTGGTGTCGTTTATGCTGGTATGATTCGTGACCGTAATTGGGAAAGCGATTTTATCCCACAAATTTCTAATACCCAGATTTTGGATGACCTAAACCGCTGCGGGCAGGTAATTCAATTTGATAAGCCACCTCGTGTTGGTTCATGGCGCACCTACGAGAAGAACCAGAATATGGTATCTGATCAAGTGACCTCAGATGCGTTTTGTTTGTCAATTTGTAAAGCCGCGTATAAATCGCTTAAGTTTGACAAGTTAGACATCTACAAAGCCTGCGAGCATTGGGATGCGTTTGAACAGGCTTTCTTGGACGACGCATGGCGCCAGCTTTCTGATTTATGGCATCGTGACCTGATTACGGGTCTTATCTTACAGGCATCGTCTCGCAACGCGGGTAAAACAGCTGGTAAATATAACAACATTGACATGGGTACTATTGCGGCGCCTCTCAACTTGACCCCAGAAAATCTAATCGGGTTCCTATCTAAGGCATCTGAATTGCTGGATATGACAGGTCGTTGGTTCCCAGGCGAAATGTTTATGCTTGTGCCTCGTGCCTTCAACACGCTTGTACTGCAGACCGTGTATGATAAAGCCTGGTGCTGCAATCCAGAAGATGGTGTCTTAGTCAAAGGCATGAAAACACCTGACCTTCATGGTTTCTCTGTATATGAAACCGATAAATTGCGCCCCACAGTTGACCGTTCTACTGGTAAGCTAGTTTACCCTATTGTATTCGGTTGGCGCGATGCGTATGGCTTTAGCGGGGATATCCTAGAAGCTGAATTACGCCCAAGTCCAGGTAACTCATTCGGTGTCGTATATAACATGATGTCGGTATTCGGCGGCGGTGTTATTTATCCAGAAGCATTGGGTAAAGCCTATGTCACCTTTTCAACCGATGGCTTAGTCACTGTGTAAGTGATTAGGGACATAAACTCCTAAGAGGATAATGATATGGCTAATATTTTATTTTGGAACCAGGGTTCTGGTTCTACCGCTGGCCTGAAATGTAGTGGTGTTCCAGACTACTCAGCCCCAGAGTCGAAACGCATTGCCGCTGAATATATGCGCGGTTTCTACACGCTGACCAATGTTATTAATTCTCAGATTGATACTGAGAACTATGGTAACTTAGGCTGGCAGGGTGACTACCTCGCCGAAGGAAAAGCCGGTGACGTAGTGTGGATGCTGTTAGTGCCACCAAACCACAAAGTGCTGGACTTCACTCTGCAAGTCAAAGAATCAATGGACGAGTTTTCGTCTATCGCAGATATGGCTGGCTTTACTCTAACCCCAGTTGCTGCACTAATCACCAAACCAGACGAAAGTGGCGTTGCCCAACCTATTGACTACAGCGATAATTTGTCGGATTTAACCTTCGGCACTCTTGTTGTAGGCACTACAATGACCGGCGCTAATCTGACCACCGCGTATCCTAAGACGCAAGAAATTGTGTTGGCCCCGAAAGATGCTAATACGTTCTTGCCTACGAATACGTATTACGCAGTCGGCGTACGAATTGACGCCCTTCCAGCGGGCAAAACGCTTGCGGATCTATCTGCTACTATCGGATTAATTGCCCATGCAATGGATTACGATACGCAAACTCAAATGTAAGCGGGGGTAGATTATGTTAGGTGGAAAGAACAAGATAACTGGCCTAAAAGGTAAGTCAATGTTAGATAACACTAACAAATCGCCCGAACAAAAAATTACCTCGCTGAAGGCAAATCGCAGTGAGGTAAAACCCAACCAAATGCCAAAAGGCGGTATGATTGGGCTACGGGCAAAAACAACTAAAACTAAGTAAGGGTGAACGATGGCTACTATTGTAATGGACGGTGTTGAACACAAATTTGCAGATAACCCAAAACTACAGGGTGAAGATTGGGAAGCAGAATTCCCTCCTATTGAGAGCGATGCTCCTTTCCTGCGCTGTAAATTTACAGGACAGATATACCCAAATACAGAAGAATTTGCTGAGCGTTCAGATATTCTGGAACCATATTATGGGGAAGCTGTTGACGTGGCAAAAAATTCTCTAACAGTACCGGGTATTGATGATACACTAGGGGTACTTGACCCACTCTAAAGGCAATTCGATGGAAGATTTATTACTGAGCTATGCTACGGACTTAAACGATGATTACCCAGGGCATGAGTTTTCCATCTGGAGTCGAAAACAACTACTAGGGTATCTTAACGATGCCCTTTGTCTTATTGCGGCCCACAGACCCGACTTGTTCACTGAACTAAGAATAGTTGGGGTCGATCCGTGTACCGGCTATTTGGATAACTGCGATTGTACTACCGTGGTTGATATACTGGGGCAGTGCGACGCAAGCGGGCGGGTTATACGTGTTCTACCGCGACGCAAAAAAGTCGGCACTGGGTGGACAGGCAAAGCCCTATCTACTAAGCCCTATCAATTCACTACTACACTATCTGAGTATGAAATTCTTGACGGTGCTAATCTTGTACGAGTTTTTCCCTCCAACTTAGATCCAGACTATCCTATATATGTTCTAATTCGTTGTTCTGTAGAGTCTATGACCTATACGCTAGATGATACAGTTCCCAATATGAGATGCGCCTTTTTAACCGCTGCACGCCATTGGGTATTATACAACGCCAAAATGATTGACGCTGAGCTATCCCCAAATATGCGCGACGCAGCTAGAGAGCACAGGGAAATGTTTACCTCGATCATTGGGTTAGTCAAAAAAGCAGACGATGATTTAGAAAAAGAATTAGATAAGAAACAGGGGTAAGCATGAATATAAATTTTACTAAGTTTGTCCCTATTTCTGAGTTCGTCCCTTATATCAGAACTGCTATAGATGGTATTGACGAGGACATGGCGCTGGTGTATATAGCGAACGCTATTATCGAGTTCTGCAAGGACTCTCGAATACTCAAATACACCCAGTGCATCGAGCTTCAACCATGTGTAGATAGCTACATACTGGATGTGCCCTTTGGTAGGGTCTCTGAGATTATTAGCGTCACATCACAAACGCTAGGGTGCTACGCACGAGACGTCAGTATAGCCAATAGCGTGTACGTAGATGGGAACGTCCTCTACATAGATGATATGCCCGCTACCGGCGCGACGCAGGACGTTACTATAACAGTGTCTTTAGTTCCACGCAGAGACTCTACAGATGTGCCGGAAGTTTTATATGAGGACTGGGTGATGGCGATTACTCACGCGGCTTTAGCTAGTTTATATTTACTAACCGACGCCAAATGGTATAACCCTAACGCAGCGCAAACTAACACCGCACTGTACCGACAGTTTTTAAGTAAGGCTCGTGTAAAATCTATTACAGCACACAAACCATTGCAACCTAAGTTACAACCAAGACACAGGAGTCGCCGATGAATACGCTGGAATGTAAGAAGCCTACCCCCTGTGTATATACCCATGCGGAGCCAACTCGTCCTGGGCCGTCAGAGTCTTTCGAGTTTTGCACGGGTGACTATACTATTCAGTGGGATGGATATAATTTATATAAAAATAGAACACGGAATACAGTTGACGGTACGTACGATAGAGTAAGTGTTGTAGACGGCTGCATAGTCGGATATAGTGCTGGCGACGTACCCACATACACACCTCCATACTGTAACCCAGCACCAGCACCTTGCGGCGAGGGTGAAGTAAGTGCAGGGGGGGTCACTATATCCCCTACGGCTGGTAATATACTCAAACAAGATGTGCTAGGGCTGTATGCACGGGCGTATATAACAGGTGGAGATAACGTAAAGGTTACTGGGACGGGCACGCAAGATAATCCGCTTCGTATTAGCGTACCATCTAATACAGTCACTCGTGTAACCGGTGTGGGTAGTATCGAGGTTAAAGAGCCAGTACCGAATAATTATTCAGTCGAGCTAAAAAATTCTGGCATCACTGCCGGAAACTACGGTGGATTTCAAGTATCTGAGAAGGGTATTATTACTGGCTATGTGCCATCTAGTGAAGGTAATATTAACTCCGTTTCACCAGGACTAGAGATAAATACGTCGCTAGTAAACGGAGTGCTAACCATCAGTCACCCACAGACTAACGTGCAAAACTTGCAGTATACCTTTGGTGGGTATACAGTAGATATTAGCGATGCAGGTCATATAACGAATGTAACGCCGGCCATCACTGTACCGCCCGGCAACTATGCGATGGGTGCATATACAATATCTATAACCCAAGACGGGTCTATTAGCGGTATTACCACAAACCCTGTCCCATCATCCTCTGGGTCATTTAGTACGGTGGACGGGAAATATATACAGTATGATACTACGGGTCGCATTGTAAGCGCATCATCTACACCACCACCGAGTGGGCAGACAACTCTACCCCATACGCCCATAACAGATATGTATGAACTTAGGGTATTCTTTGATGGGCCGAAGGCTGATTTAGTCGGTAAGAATACGTCAGATTATACTAATATTAAGGTATTTGGCAATGCACCGTCATCGGCTAGTGGGAAGATAACAGCTACTAGCGCAGAGGTGAAACTTCAATTACCGTACTATGTAACTAGTTCGGCGCAAGTGCAAGTAACTGAGATAGATTCGTCCTCTATGACGTCAGCTGTGTATAACAATGGTGTAATGACGATTACGGCTAGTACAATGTCACGTAACGTGGACGGGGTAGATTATATAAAAATAGATTCTATTGTGCGTTTCGTACTAAGGGTATAGTATGCTGGATTGGAATCAATATGAATTCTTTGGTATATTACCGAGACTGCGGGGAAAACAGCTACCCCGTGGCTATGCTACGGTTGCTCATAATGTTGATCTAACACATGGTACATTGCTGCCATTTCGGGAACCTCTAAAAGTTAAGGAGTTGAATAATGCTATACGGTTGTATGTGCGCGGATGCGACATTTACGCGTTTGATAAATGTGTGGAAGTAGCGGAATGGCTGCCAGATTGCCCGCGGTTATTTGTAACGGGAAGGGTCGGATATCCGGAAACTGTAGAGTTAGATGGAGATAACATGACGTTTCGGCGTTTGGGGGTTATACAACCAGTAACTCCCCCTGACGTTCAGCCCATATATATCAATACTGAGAAATCTAGAAGTGTAGCGTATGTAGTAACTTTTGTTAATTATTTTGGGGAAGAATCTGCTCCATCCCTCCCAAGTATTGATATTAGTATTGAGGATGGCACCGCAGTAGGAATTAGCTTAAACTATAATCCTCCACTTGAGTACGATATAAAATCTATGCGTATCTACCGCCGTGAGACAGGGTTTAGAACCGGCGCGGAGAAAGAGCAAGAGATGGTTACTAACTGGTTTTTAATCGGGGAGGTTAGTGGCACCAACGCTTTCATCACTGATACTGTGACTATCGCAGAGGTTGGATATGGACTTACTACACAAGAAGTTCGAGAGCCACCCAAGAATATGCGAAATATTACTAATATTGAGGAGACAGCGATACTAGCTGGCAGTGTGGCTAACAGGTTATATTTTTCCCAGAACCTGCAATCCTACAACTTTCCCTTATCTCAAGAAATGACCCTTGATGATAGTATTGTAGCTATGCAGTCCGTTGGCAATACGCTGTATGTGGCTACCGATGGATACCCTTACCAAGTTGTTGGTGATGCAGGGTGCGACTCCAGAGAGTGCCGACAAGTAAATAAATATGATATCCCGATGCCTATGGTTGCTTGTCATACGGGTAAGGGCAGCACCAAAACCCCATTTGGTATGGTGTACGTATCAGCCGATGGACTAGTGCTCCTATCTGGCAATACACAAAGAGTTATAACAAGCGACGTTTTTTCTGCGGATGATTGGCGCCGTCTGGCACCACACACGATGCGACTGGCCTTCCACAAAGGCGCTATTTACTGTGTGTCAGAGGTTATATCGTTTGTATTTTGGATAGACTCAGAAACATATCAAGATAGTAAGCATAAACGATTGGTTACGATTGAAGATGAACCCATTGACATGGTAGAAACTAGACAAGGTGAGCTATTATTACTACTAGAAGATGGGGCATATCAATGGAACGCGGGTAGTACGTGGCGCCCCTATAAATGGGTTAGTGGCGATATTGATAGTCCATTTCTATACTCTATTACTCGCATACGACTAAAGACTAACGAGTTTGGTGTCAGGTGCAACCTACAATCTTCCATAGGTGAGGTTGTTAGAGATTTTCCTGTGGGGGATAATATCTTACCTTTTAGTAGACTAGGGCGCCATAAAGTTTATAATATAGAAATTACCGGTATTGGTGAAGTTACCGAGATAGATGTTGGTGTATCACAATTAGATATGGCAAGCAAATAGGGTGGGATATGGAATTTGAAGTTATTAGGATGCCGCAGACCGAGGAACAGCTAGAGCAGACGTTCCAACAGAACGGACCATTTTTGTCGGCGATGTATACGGAGAATGACGAACGCATACATGGCCCAGAAAATTTTATTATGGACCATTGGGTTATGCTATGGGCATCTGGCGCGGGGTTTCTGTTAGCCGCCAAAGAACAAGGTAACATAATCGGATTGGGTATGTGCGTGAAGTTCCGCGATATGTGGTATGGCAAACAGCGCCTAGAAATAAATCGTTATTCAGTGGCCAATGAAGTAAACGATGAAAAAGTCGTAGTGCGAGCGATGATGGACTACTTGCTGGATAATCGAACACTACTTATGTTCGATGAATTATACCTACTACATCGTACTGTGGATGGTGGGGAATATAAGGAACTAGTATGGCGAGCGAATCAGACATAACAAGTAGTCTTAATGATGGTTGGACGGGGGCGCTGCAAAATTTATCCTCTGGGGTGTTAGGCACCGGGGGTGATTTTTTGGGCGTTTCACGTACCAGTAGTGGGGACACGTGCATAAACTCTGGCGTAACAGATGCTGGTGTGTTCAGTGCTGCGCAACTGCGCACGACACTATCTATGGCCGCAGCCGCTGCGAACACTTATACTGCGTATAAGATGGCTAGGTTGACTGAGGATATTGCTGATAAGTATGCCTCTATTGCCGAGGATGCGCGCAAATATTATAACGAATACTACAAACCATTAGAACTTGCTAACATAAAAGAAGTAGATAAACTATCTGAGTACGATAGAACAAAGTCCCCTATTGTAGCGGGACAGATGCTGATATCTGCTCGTAGTAAGTTTGTAGGTGAACTCGACAAAAAACTGGCTTGTACTGGTCGCTATTGTACCGGGCAGAGGGCGGCGATGATTACTGACGCACTACTGGAAGAAGCAGCTGCAGAGGCATCCGTAGCGGCTCTGGCGTCTCGATACGTAGATAGTGAGGAAATCGCCAGAGATACCCTGCGGTGGGAGCGACGCAAAGCCGTACTAGACCTAGGGCGCGGCATCCCAGCTGAGGCTACTAACTACGCAGAATTAGCCGCAGGGCTATTTGGTAGTTTAGGTACTCAAGCCTCGAAAGGCGCGGAAGGTGCAGCGCGTTACGGGATGTGGAACCTTAATCGCCGTCCAACTGTTTATCCAGATAACCGCTCACCACTCCAAGTAACAAGGCGCGTGTTCTCTCCAATAGAAACGAACACCACTAATTTTAAACCACAATCCGCTTACAAACCAGAAGAACCAAAAGTGGCGGTTGTTACTAAACCATCGGGGTAATATATGGGGCTATTGTCTAGTGTTGTAGGTGCAGTTGTAGGGGGGGCCACAGGCGGGTCGGCATCTGGGCCTATTATTGTAGAACGAGTAAAAGTTATTGATGGTATAAAACAACTTGAATCCATTGGTAGCATTAAAGATGTTCATATTCAATCGTTTCCGTGTCCGAAAGTCAATGACCGCAGCGTAACAGGTGCATGGACACTTGCAAAATTAGCGTCGGCATCTATTACTGCAGCTGCCACAGCAGAGTCTTTTCGGGCGGCTAACGAACAATATAAAATATCTCAGCGATATTGGAAACTAGCCAAGGAAGAATGGGACTTTTTCTATGATAACTACCGCCCGCTAGAGATAAAAGAGTTATCAGAGCTTAACGCGAGTCTCCCTAATACCCCAGACTATACCAACACTGTAGATGGGCATACTAGATATATAGACCCCATATTTAGCCAAACTGACAAAAAACGGGCCGCTTTAGCCGCCAAGTTTTGTATCTGTAATACAGCGTCAGATGCTATTAGGTTCGCAGGCGCGAAATCTACTATCCATGGTGATGCAGATAACTTTGCCCGCCGCTACGCCGAACACATGGTTGATATCAAAGATGATGTGCGTTGGGCGAGACGCGTCGCTGCAGCTAACCGAGGGCGTTCCCTATTAGCGGAGTCGACCAAATATGCCAACAAAGCCGCGGGCTATTATGGGGACTATGCAGGTGCTATGTCCGGTCTGGCGTCGTCAGCTATGTACGGTAACCAATGGCTCAGCCAGCGGGAAAAAACAGAATATAACCCATGGGATAGAGCGCGAGTTAACAACCGGGTTCAGAGCCTTACCAACCCAAGTTACGATCCTGTTTCAGCCACTCCGTACAGTGTCGCCCCACAGCCAGCGTTCGGGGCGTCCGTACCGACGTACGATAATGTAACACTAGATTCTAGTGGTGTGACTGGTGTGCAGCAGCCAGTGGGATAGAATTAACTGTATTTGGCGTGTATAATCGTTCTAAATAATATGGAGACTATCCGATGCCAGCCTTACTACCAGATATTTTTACAGCCGCTATTAAAGGCTACGAAGATGCCAATAACGCAAATTGGCAGGACTTAAAAAACTACGAAGCTATAGAGGCTGCGCGTACGGCCAACGATACTGCTAATTTAGGCTTGCTCGGCGCCATTGAAGATTATGGCAATAACCGAGAGATCAGTAACGCTGCTGGCACACAAGCGAATATCGCAGCTCTATTACTGCGCGCCGCCGCCCCTGCACAGCTCAATCAGGCCGGTTCAAATGCCATAGTTACAGGCGGGCAACTAGGTGCGTTACAGGCGAACAAAGACGCGTATGCGCAAGCTATATCTAACCAAGTAGCTGCGAACGCCAATAGTATGTCTACGGACGCACGTATGAAAATGGGACAAAATGCTGTCGTACAAGAGACTGCTCCCCTAGTTTTGGGGGCTTTCAAAGATCAAACTAAGGGAACCGCGAACGCGGCGAGTATCCTAGCGGGCAACTTACCTAATCAGGCTACCCAAACCGTCGCTCAGAATAACGCAACCCATGGCGCTAATATGGCCGCAGCCAAGTTATCGGAAGCTACATCTAATCAGGCGGTAGAGAATATGCCTGTGGTAAATGCCGCACAAATGGGGCAGATAAATAACCAAAATTATGTGCAAAACCAAGCTCTAATTGCTGCCTCTGAGCAGAAATTGCAAACCCTGCAGGCTCAATATTCCGCCTTGGCAGAGCGCATACAGCAGCATAATCTCAACGCGGTTACCTACACCAAAAACGGTTTACCCCAAATGGCGCGAAACGAACAAGCGAACGGTGCGCTACTACAACAGCAGCAGGCAGCGTTACTATCGCAAATACAAGCGGCTAGACAAGATGTGGCTGATATACGAACACGACTTGGTAGTTCTGCACCAGCGGCGCCATTAATCAATACGGGGCAATAATGGCTATTACATTTGAACAGTTTATACGTTCCTTGGGTGTGCAGGAGAGTAATAATGACCCGACTGTAGTGAACCCTCGCACGGGTGCGCTAGGTAAGTACCAAGTAATGCCACAGAACCTTACCGCTTCATGGGACGGCAAGGTGCGCGCAAATGCTGGGTGGGACTATGAGGCGTTAGGGCGTGATGTAACGAAGGAAGAATTTTTAGCCAATCCTCAACTACAAGAGCGAGTAGCCCTTCACCAACTAAAAAAGCAGTTTGACGCCCATGGTCCGGAGAAAGCTGCGTTGTGGTGGTATTCTGGGTCTACTAACCCTAAGAATATGGATAAGCGCCCAGCTAAAAATGAGCCTACGCCAAGAGAATATGCAGCGTCCGTTATTAGTCGCGCAGGCGGGCAACCCTCTACACCTTTGCTCACCCCTATAGCAAACCAACAAACGCAGCCGGCACCGATGCAGAACCCGTGGGCTGGTCTACTGGGCAATGTATCACCGATCAGTAACCCAGCTACACCAACAAATGCAACTAGCCTGCCTGTGGTTAATATGGGTAATCAGTTGGCTGTTCCAGAAAATAAGCCAGAACAAGAGTTATTTTCTGGAATTATTGGGGCAGGTATTTCCCCTCAGCTAGAGCCGATTTACGCTAACGCTGCGGCGGCTTTGGTGAAAGCGAAACAAATGCAAAGTTCGGTAAACCTGCTACCTAGCAACCCTTTAGAAGTGGCACTAAGTAATTTGTTTGATACAGTCGATATAAAAGGGGCGGATAATGGCTAATTCGATCATGGCTGATGTGTTGGGCGGGAAAAGCACGTTCAAGGTGACATCAAAATTTGGAGCACGTTCTGCGCCAGTAAAAGGTGCCTCTACATTTCATAATGCTGTGGATGTTGGTGTACCAGTTGGCACTCCTATTTACGCCCCAGAGGATGGCGTATTTTCCGGTAACGATACTGCGAAAGGGGGCGTTCAAGCCTTTGTTAGCGGTTCCAGTGGCAATAGATATGGATTCGCCCACCTAAGTGAGCGCGTCGCTACACCTGGCACGAGGGTTAAGAAAGGACAGCTCATAGGATATACGGGTGATACGGGTATCGGTACAGGCGCCCATTTGCACTTTACGGTTACAGACAAAGCGGGTAGGAAAGTTAATCCAGAGTCTGTAACCTCTACTGGTGCAGTACCACAATCCGCACCTGTGACAACTAATGCGCCACAATTACAACAGCAAACCAACAACCCTTGGCAATCCTTGTTAACCACACTGGCCCCTACAAGTTATGGCTCTGGTGGGACACAAGTGCCCGTGGTTAACATGGGTGGGCAATTAGCGATGCCTGAGAATAAGGCGGAGCACAGTATGTTTGCCAGTATCGCAAATGACCCATCACTGGGCGCCAAAGAACCTATTATAGCCAACGCCGCTGCCGCTATTGCCCAAGCTCAAAATATGCAAAATTCTGTGAGTTTATTGCCAGACTCCAACCCGCTACGTTCCGTAGTAGATGCTCTATTTGATGAAGTTAAAATAACGTAATTTAATTTGTCGCCCTATAACTTAGATGGTAATATATAAATTATTTCATTTATTATTACAGGATGGGGCGATGGCTAATAATCTGATTGACTTACCCAAAATTGAAGATATGACAAGTAGTGTGTTCGGCAAAGTGGACCCATTTGCCCAACAGAAACCAACAGCTACGTCATTATTGGGTGATTTTGTCAAAGATGCTAACAAACCGATCGAGCTGTCCGCTGGCGCCCAGAAAATGGTCACAGAGGGACTAAATGCAGCGCAAAATGTCATCGAGCTGAGCAACAAAACCAACGCCGCCATACAAAACCAAATTGAGGCATCCCAAGCACAACAAGCCGCCGCGTTAAAACAACAGCAAGCTATACAGCAGCAGCGTGTAGAACAAGAGAAGCTACGCCAAGCTGCTATCAAGAAGCAAGAGGCGGAGCAGAAAAAACTTGAGAAGGAACTAAAAGAAAAAATCAAAGCCGATCCACTTAAGGTTGCTCAACCGCGTGCAAACGTACTGCTAAATTCGCCAGAATATAAAGCCGCCAGTACGGAAAAGAAAAAAGATATGGTAGCCAGTTTCTTGGCTAACCAGAAAACCGCGCTCGCCGCAGAGATTAAAGACCCAGACCTACAGACAGCCATATTCAACGAAACACAGGGTTTGTTATATAGCCAACTAAACAAAGACGTCGATGCTATTGTTAACGATGGTTCACATTTCTTTAGTGACTTGAAAACTAGTGTAGCCAGCTTTGCCAAAGGCTTGCTTGGCGGATACGAAGGGTCAAAAGCTGCCAGCATTGGTCAGGATATCGACGCGATAAAATCCGGTACGTCCGCGATAAGTAATGGTAATTTGTTATCCGAAGCCACACGGCGACAACTTACCAATTATACGATTGCTGATAAACCACTACCCCAGCCGTTGCGTAACGCCATCATAAATGAACTATCTGGAAAACTGACAGAGCAAACTGCCAAAGCGGACCGCTACTACCAACAACAAAAGGATATCAAAGAAGGCTATTCAGCTGAGGTGAAAGACAGCCTCGCTAACCTAGGCTACACCAAAGCTAAAAAAGAATTAGAGCTAGCCAAAGAAGGCAAGCAGCTTACATTGGCTGGGCAAATTAGTGAAGGTATAGGGGCAGCCAAAGATAACTGGTATGCGCTGAGTCTAGATTCAATTACCCCTATGTTGGCGAGTATTGGTACTGGTCTAATCATGCGCAACGCACCCGCAGCTGCTACCATCGCTGCATCATCCACAGCGGGCGGTTTATTCACCTCGTCTGATGTGGTTTCGTCTGCTCGTGATGCTATTTTATCTGCTGACGATGCCCAACTAAAACGCATCAAGGGGTGGGATGCAGCGCTGGCACAGGCGGGCGGTAACAAAGAATTAGCCCGCCGTAACATTGCTACGGTAGCCGCAAACGATAAAGCGGGTGTTGGGTTCCTTATGGGCGCTGCGTTATCCGTGTTTGGACCAGAGACGTTAGCATCTCTAGCGGTTGGAAAGGTGTTGTCTCGTGGCGCGGCACAAGCTGCGGTCGGTTCAGCAAAAACAGCTGTAGCTAAGAACGTAGGACTATTTGGTGCAGGTGTAGCGTCTGAGGGACTAGAAGAAGGTGCGACTCAGTACCTAGCTAACGTAGCAGCTGCGGAAGCCGACCCGATGAAGGATGTCGGATATAACGCGGGTATTGGTGGCGTATTGGGCGGTGTAATGAGCGCTGCCCCTACTATCGCTAGTACCACTGTCGACGTACTTAACGCGCGTGCACTAAACCCCAACGCCGGTCCAACGCCGAGTGGTCAACCCCCAGTATCTGGTGATGTACTATCTGACCTAGTGCAAGAGCGCGTGGGACTACTACAAAACTTAGCAGATGCGGGTAAACTAGACACAAGCAGTATCAACAAAGTTTTATATGAAGGCCTAGAGCGCATCCCAAGCGAAGTGTCACCTCAAGGTGGAGCAGCTACAGGGTATTCAGGTCGGCAGGCATTTTTCGATGCGGTTTACGAGAGTGATATATTACAAAATCGTTTAACCCCTGCACAACAAGCGGAGATTAAAAGTTATATCGCAACTGCGTTCAGCGATATTAACACGAACCCATATGACTACGCCGCCAAGACAGCAGAATTACTAGCGTTCTACGCAAGTGACGCTAACTCTGCGTCAAGCGACATGACAAAAGATGCTATCGCCGTAAAAACTAATAACGGTGCAGCGGTAGCAGACCCTGTTTTAGCCACGGCCACAGCGCAGGCACTGCAGGCAATTGACCCAAATATCAACGAATCTACCAAAGAGCGTATGCTTAGGTGGACTACTATGATTCGCCCAGATATTTATGAGCGAAATCCAGACCTAACAGAAGAACAGAAAAATCAGTTAGATCGATATATGCACGATTATATCGACGTAACACCACGGAGAATGACAGATGCCCAAGTCGCCCAGCAGCAAGCAGGACTTAACCAAGTTCCGCCAAGCGCTCAGCCAGTTGCCGGACAGCCTACCCAAGTCCAACCCCTCATGGGAACAAATGTCCCAGGAACAGCAGCAGCTTCTAGTGCACAAGGCGGTGGAAATAATCTTGCACAACAAACCTTTACCCCGACAAATCTCCTCCAACCTACCGCCCAAACTAGCCAAAGCCCTAGCGGAAGTGTTGCACAGTCAACAGGGGGAAATCCAGTTGGGCAGGCTTCGCAAGTTGCCGCAGCGCCTACAGCATCTAGTGGACCGCTTATTGGAACGGGGACTACTGGACAAACCAACAGCGGGCAATCCACTGGACAACCTGGATCCGTCACAGCGCCAACGCCAGTTAGCAGTGGAAGCGCTGCAACTTCGCAGGCAGAACGCAACGCAAATGCTCAACGCCCAAGCACTTCTAACCAAGGAACTACGGACGTAGATTTATCTGCGCTCTCTAAAGAGTCTAGAAGATTTATTGAGGCGTATCGACAGATATTTGACAAAGGCATTAGTAACTGGACTGTTGGTGATTTTTTTGCTGCGGGAATCAAGATATTCTCAGTTAATAATGATAACGAGAGTGCTAAGGAGATATGGGACAACAATACCTTTTTGTTACCTATGATTACGAAGCTCGTCACGCGTGGTATAGCGGATGGTAAAAGTTCTAGTGATATATTACTGGAAGTTAATAATTTACTAATGCCAGATAGCGCGCTACGTACTTCCGGTGTCATGACCCTAATGGCATATATAGAATACGAACAGGCCAAAGCAGAGGCTCAAGCCCAAAGCGCGGGCGCTCCTATCCAAGGAACTCAGAGTGTAACACTAGCTAACGGCACTACTGTAACGGCACCTACTAGACCGATACAAACTATTGCGCTACCAAGTGGCAACACTGCTACGGTTAGTCGCCCAACCGCGCCTGTTCCACCAGCCCCAGCAGACCCTGCGGCGCCGGATGCGTTCGACATCACACTAAGCGCTAGTACCTATTCGATACCAGGCTTACGACGCCTGCAACAACGCGTAGATGCTGGGGACACGCAAGCTGCTACCCTATTGCACTATGTGGCGAGGGATATGCTTACTCGCTTGACTGGCGCGATTGATGGAGTCGAATTGTCATCGGTTGACTCATACGGGCTATATAAGGGGGATAAGGAACCTAGCCTTGGTTTAACAGTAACGGTCACTAATCCCGAAGCTATCCCAGAGCTATTGGCAGCTCTTGCTAAATTTGCAGATAATTTCAACCAACAGCAAGTTCATGTGCGTGAAGATACCGATGCAGAAGTGGGCTACGAGTTTGATGATGGTTCGTTTGCAACCCCTGTTTACCGAGTCGCCCTAAACGAGCCATTGTCAGATACAGAACTTAACCGTATAATGACGGAAAGCGGACTTGTTGGCTTGACCGCCAACGAACAATATTTAGAATTTTACTACGTAGGAGAGGTGGGAAGTGAGAAAGCTAACGAGCAAATTGACGAGTTCTTCAACTCAGCAGAACGCGCCCAACAATTACTTGGCGCAAAGAGTAGCGGAGTTCGACGCAAAACACAACGTCTCTACATTTACGGAGAGTTCGGCGGCATCCCCTACAACCAAATTGCAAGTGGGCTTCGTACCCAGAGTGCCGCCCCAGAATCAGTAACAGCGCGTCGTATCGCCGAGGACCAAGTAGGCCGCACCATCGAACCTGCAGCGCAGCAAGATATTACCTCCCAGCAGCGCGCGCTCCAAACACAAATACGCGACGACTATGAAGCTATGCCAATGGATGACTTATCTAATCCGTTGGTTCAGCGCGCTTACACCGAACTCGCCGATGAAGTGAAAGACCAGTTCTTATCTATGCCCATTAAAGTAGACTTGCTATCTGGGCAGGGTGAACCGTATGCCAGCTCTACTGAGATGCGCCGCGATATCTTAGATAATAATCACTTATCTATTTTTGCAACTGAGCCAGACACATTTGGTAGTGACCCGTCTATAGACTATTCTAATCACCCACTACTACAACCATCGGGTATTAAGATTCTAGATGCAGATGGTAGTATCGTGGAAGAAGGCGATGCGCGTTATAATGAGCCTGGCAAAGAACTCTTGTATAACGATTTATTCCGTGCTGTGCATGACTACTACGCCCATACTGTATCGCCTGTAGCGTTTGGTCCTAAAGGGGAAGAAGCTGCATGGAAGAACCACATGGCGATGATGCGCTCACCGTGGGCTGCATGGGCGCTGACCACAGAGACACGCGGACAAAACTCATGGGTTAATTTTAGTCCTGGCATGGAAAATAGACCTATTCAAGAGCGCCCGTTCGCACCCCAAAAAACAGGTTTGCTACCACTGCAATATTCGTACACAGGTAATGCACAGGTAGATGCTAAGTTAGACGCCCTTAAAAATGAGTTAAATCCTAATGAACAACAAGGGTCACTCGCTACACCGGAACCGACTACGGAACCAGACAGTACACCTGCGCCTTTAGAAGCCACAACCGTAGACACAGTGCCCGATACTACGGAGACTGTGCAAGAAGCGCAGCTACCAGCGACCACTACAGAAGCCCGACTAGACACTGTATCTCCCAACCAAATTAAAGCCGCGTTTGCTAGAAAGCTATTGACCTCTGAGGAAAAGGCTTCTTTAGGTGTCGGCGAACTAAAAGGTGCTGATTTAGTAGCCCATGTAACAGACCTATTAACCTCACCCCAAGAAAATCTAACGGACGTGCAAAATTCCGCACTAGATAAAATAGCTGGGTACGTGGATAAAGGTTTCGCCGATAGACAGTTGAACCGTCAAAAAGCGAACCGAAGCGTTGACGAAAGTGCCGGACAAAAAACTGTAGCGGACGTTATCACTACGCAAGAGCGCGATGTAGTAGATGCCTTCTTAGAGTCACGGAACGAGGAAGATGTTACTGCTGAGGACTTGGTAGAACAGGTCATTTCAAACCGTGTTAATCGTGACGCACCTGCCGACCCATTGATCGCAGCTGCAGAGGCGGATAGTCGGATTAAGCGTATCATTGACCGTGTATGGAACGCCATTAAAAATACAGTTGCCGTGGTTGCTGTGGCACTCGCTGCCTACACGGGTATGAGCAGTAGCAACGATGCGTACGCGGCGACTACCCCGATAAACGTAACCAGTCCAATCGCGACATTAACCCAAGACGCCAACGCTGCCCATCAATATGTCCAACAAAATGGAGATAATGCAAATAAACCATATATCATCGCGGACAAAAAAGGTGGTGCAGTTCATCTATTCGATGCACAAGGTAATCTATTAGCTACCACTCCTGCGTTATTTGGTAAGAATATATCGGATACCACGCGCGCGGGTGCGACCCCTGCCGGCAAGTTCACAATTAAATATGCTTCTACACCAGCGAAAGGGTATGGCGGCACAGTACAGGCACTTGCAAATTCCTCTGGGCAACTTGTGCAGTCAAGTATTGGCACGGTATCAATTCACCGCACTTACACAGCGGATAGTGCAGAAAATCGCCCAGCGCGACTCGCCTCTAAAAGCGTTACAGATAATCGTATTTCTAACGGGTGTATCAACGTACCTAGCAGTTTCTACAACGCTCATCTAGATAGCGTGTTCGACGGTTATGTATATGTTCTACCTGAGACGAAAGCGAGTCCCTATCGCCCTCGCGGTTCCGATATAACGACCACCACCCAGCGCGCCACTGAACTACGTGCCCCGACCCGTGCGGCTAAAACGACTACACAAACCACGGTTCCGGCTAGTGCAGTAATATCGGCACAGGCGGCAGTAGAGCCAGTAGTTACAGAGACTATATCAACTGCGCCAATAACCATTGAGGGCACCAAGCCAAGTGGCCAAGTAGCTATGGTTAAACCAGTTGCCGTTAATGAGGTATCTCATTCGACAATGAACGTGCCACAAGGTACGCATACGCCACTAGAGCAGTCAACCAAACCCGCCTTTGATACAGTGGCACCAGACGTCACTACAGAGAATGGTTGGGATATCGCCGCTGTCGTACTAGGCCTGCTGAGTAACTTAGGAGCGGGTGCATTAGTGGTCAATGGTCGTAGACGTTTGCGGAAGCTCAATAATCAACTTACCGCGGTTGAATCTCAAGGGCCAACTCCAGCAGCTGCCGCTGTATCCGCTGCAGCCAGTACAGCCAACGTGCAAGTACCGCAATCTACCACACCTAATCCAGTACCAGCTACTTCTACCCCCGCTGCAGCCCAGCAGTTCAAGGTAAATGGACTAGCCAGCGCGATGCACCAAGCGCAGTGGTTCGATTATATGACCCGTGTGGGTGGGTTAGACGAAGCCGTGCTGCAAGATTTATTCTTCGCAGAAACTAATTTGTTTCGTACCATGACAGATAAGTCCCTGCAACAAGCGCTAGAAAACGACTTACAAGCTAAGCCATGGAACGTCGGGGATAGATTGCCAGGTAAACTTAAAGGGGCACTCGGTACAATTATCTATCTCACTAATGGGGCGAAACCCGCGTTAGATAATCTACTTATCAAGTACGGAGCACCTGTTGTTGGGGTTGAGTCTGACTCACCGCGTTTCTCTATGATACTATCTGCTATTGGTGGTATGGCTAACGCGGCTGTGCGTGAGATGACAACAGCTAACATCACACCCATAACTAAAAAGTTGGAGAAACTAAGCTACAAGTATCGCAAAGGCTTCCAAGAAGTTGCTGAGGACTTCGGGCGTTACGCTACGTTAGATCACCTATTATCAGAAGGGTTTAATGAACATATTAGTGCAAAAGAGGGAGAAATTGATACCTACGTGCAGATTATGGCGTTGCAAGATGCCATTATTGCCGACCCTAATAGTTCGACCAGAGAGGTAGCCGCGGCACAAGCTGACCGTGATATAGCAGCGCGCAATCGAACTCGTCTTGAGAACCAACTACTCATCATCCGCAGTACAATAGAAGGAACTACAACGCCGATTGACCGAGCCGTTGCGGATCAATACTTGATACTCACTGCCCATCAGACCGCGATGCAAATAGAAGTCGCTAGATATAACCTAACTATAGCAGCACAGGATGCCGTGCTCTCTAATCCTAATGCGTCGGCGAAGGACAAAAATGCGGCGAGTAAGGCTAAAAACTCTGCCATCGCCCAGCGGGACGCCCTAACCAAACGTATCGACGATATCCAAGATACGATAGATAGCCTACCGTTTGTACTAGACCCTGCTCTGTTGCAGCAAGCTACGGTGAACGTCAACAGCGCGAAACGGGCGGATGAAATTAGACAAGCAACCACCAAACTCTCACAACTTGTCAACGCTCGATCTAAACTCGTGTTAGGCGCCGACAATAATGTCTTGTGGAACGGGGATACAGACGCTAATGGCGATGTAGTAGAAGGGCAGGTCAAAATGCCTGGTGGATATACTCGCAATCAAGCGCAGCAAGAGTTTGACCGTCTAAAGTCTATGTATGATATAGCAGATTTAGAAAGTACAGCGGCGGACATTGTTAAGGCGTATAACCGTGCGACTATCTTTGCCGGCGCGTCTGGTGTGTATCGCGCCAGCGACTATGAGCGCTTCAAAGATATCGGATTTAAGAAATATGTGGCGTTATATAGAAAGTCACTAACTCCGGCTGACTTGAATCCGACGAACGAGGAAAACGTAGAATCGTCCGAGCTTGCAGACTTGTTACGTAAATATCCAACGCGACAAGTGCTTTCTCTTGGATTGCAAGACGATGTAACGCGCTATAGCCGTGATGGTTCGTCTGAGCCTGCTGCGGATGCTTACACCAACCTGCTATTGTTCACCCGTCAACACGGCAGCCTCATTGCACAGGCTCCACTGCGCCGAGAAATTGAATTGTTGTACGAAGGTACTTGGCAGAATGTGAATCAGACTGGGGTGTTCTCAACTAAGCGACTGGAGGAGCTAGAGCAGAAGGGGGAAATCCCAGGCATAGTGCGATATTTGCCAGGTAAGGAACCCGCGAATCTTAAAGACGTGCGCCCGATAAGTGCATGGGGGCATATCGCAGATGCCAACGGTGAACAGCAATATGTTCGCATGAACTATTATTTCACTGACACTGTCATTCAAGAGCAGATTGGTCGTAATATCACTCTTGGTGAGAGTGCAGATGGTAACGGGTTATTAGGTGGTATCATGGCGGAGACCCGTGCGTACACGCGCTTCGCCTCGCAGTTGATGACCAGATTTAACCCGCGGTTCCAGTTGTTCACCAACGTGTTTAACGAGACGTGGGAACGCGCTACTACTGCCGCCTTCCGTGATGTGGTGGACGTGAACGGCGAACCTGTGAGCGTGGCTAGCCTAATAGCGAGTCATGCGGCGCACGTTGCTGAGAATATGACAATCGGTAAGCGCCGTGAGATATATCGCTACATTACAACAGGTGAGGTGAAAACTAAACTTCAATACGTCTTGCATGAGATGTATGGCCGCGGGGCTATCCACTTACAAACGGACTTAGTTGAAAAGCAAAACATGATGGAGGAATACAAAAAAGCCCTATCAACCCGTGCCTTAGATGCTGCTGGCAGTAAGCTAAAACGCCTAGCTAACAAGTCCGAGGTAGTTGGCAGTGCAGTGGATATGTCAGAGGATGCGTTAGACTTCATGCTCATGCAACTAAGTGAGGTGACGCAGGTTGCGCTAGTTCTGGCATCGGCGCAGGCTTATATCGACAACGGGGTTAACCTAGCAGAAGCCTCTAACCGTGTACGTGACAGCTTCGATGCAATGCGGGCACCGAACTGGCAAACTAAGATGGGAGCGCTATTCCCATTCGTTCGGGCTACCATGTCTGGCGTGTATAACAACATCCGCAGTCTGACCCAAACCGAAGGGCAAGCGAATAAAGTATTAGGCGTAATAGTGCCCAAGTACATAACGAGTATGGCGCTGTTGCTGGCTACCAACTTAACCTTGCTAGGCTTAGCTGCTTCTCTATTGGGCGACGATGATGACGATGATAATGGTAATGGAACTCCTTTACTGGCGAAGTTACCTAGCACGGCGTTCAAACAAGGTGTGCCACTGCCTAACCCATTTGGCGACGGTATTATATACTTGCCTATCGGTCATGGTATCGGAAGTGCTATGTGGCAAATGGCGGCGAGTTTGTACCGTACAGCTAACGGCACCAACGATACCGCAGGGCTTATGGGCGACTTAACAACGATTGTTGTTGAGAATACATTGCCTATCCAGTTAGCCAACAGTAAACTATTTGGGGATGAAATGGGGGATTGGGCTGTGTTGTCGATGACTCCGCAAATGCTGAAACCTATTGTGGAACTCGCCACCAACCGCAACTCGTTTACAGGTGCGGAAATTGTACGCGCTACTACACCACGCGGTGAACGAGATAGTGCCCAAGGTAATTTCAAAATGCCACAGGGATATAGAGACCTAGCTGCGGGGTTGTACGACGTTACGTTCGGTGCTGTTGATATGCGCCCAGAGACCATACAACACCTATCGAAAGGGTATTTCGGATATGGACCCCTGCGTGCCCTAGATGCGAGTTTTCAAGACCTAAGCGAAGCCACTGGCGGAACTCGTGAGCGTCGCTCAGAGCAAGCAGGGTCTTTGGCACCTATTGCTGCACTAATGGGCTTTGGTACTTTCGTGGACAACCAATCGTTACAAGCCGATATATTGTCCTTCGGGGTGCAAGACAAGGCGTATAGTAAACTCGCGCAGTACGGCGTCGAGCTGACCGACCCCAATAACAAGCCAGGTGAAGCCATTAACACGATAGTTAACAAACTAATTAAAGAAAGTGCGACGCCTGCGGATATCGTATTTATCAAAAATACGTTAGAATTCACTAAGGAACGAAAAGCGTTAGAGAAACAGTTCGCAGAGGAAGCCAAAGCCTACAATGAACAGCGAGCAAAAGGTGTGCCGGCAGATGCGACGCGGATGCAGACACTACAGGCAAACATTGATATACTAACTCGCAATTATGTCAAGGAAAACAGTAAATATGAATAGGTGTAGAAAACCCCTAATACAACTCTGCGACGGCGCATCTCGGTTAGTAATTAACCTAGGTGCGTGTGCTCCTTGCAGCGTAGAACCTAACCGACTTATCTTGACACAAGGTGGGTGTCCCGTTTATGAGGAAATTTGTGAGCCCGCAGAGGTCCCCGTTTCCTGCGGCTGCCCTCCGAATGGGCATACTGTGGCACCAGTTATCCGCGTTAGAGAAGTGCCGAAAAAGCGACTTATCTACCCGTTACATGAGATAAACGAAGACGGCAATGCGGTATTTATCTTGGATAATAAACTATCTATGTTAGATTATGGGCGCATAGAAGCAGCTGTAGAATTTGGCACTAATGGGTGTTATGAGTTTGATATAGAATACACTCATGGTGCGGTGAAGGTACGCGCTGTTGATGTAGCATACATGGAGTGCTAGGCATGGGCAAATATATACCATTAGACGGATTTACTACGAAGCTAATAGGCAAGTTGCCTGCTAAAAATAGATATGTTCCCGTATTTGATACCACCAGAGACTACCTACTACGCCAGTTAGCTGACGCCGGCGACTATAGTTACTTTATCCTCAAAGATGGCAACACTATAGAAGCGGTGAAAATAGAAAACTATTGTGGACGACTGTTAATGACTCGCGGGCTTGAACGTACCACTTCTGTGTCGTTTCGGTGCGGCACCTGCTTAGAATTTAGAGTGCTGCCTATCGGTATTATGGATTGGGTATGCCAAAATGATGCCTGTAGCGAAATCTTAGAAATCCCAGTGTGAGGATGTTATGCAACAAAAATACGTTAGTTTCGTCGGGTTTGTATCAAGTATAGTTTATCCTTTAGGTGACACTGAGACTGACCTGCCCATTCACGAACAGCACCTAGCCGCACTAAAAGCTCGGCTAGGTCCATCTGGTTATACCTACCTGTATATTAAAGACGGATATAACACAGAAATAGTAAAAGTATCTAACATATCGGGTGACTTATTTATCACTCGCGGATTAGAGCAGACTAATAAATATGTGTTTCCCAAGGGTTCTATCGTTTACTGGGAACTAACAACAACCGCCGTAGCAGACATCGTTTGTCAGATGCCCTGCTGCCCGTAATAGAGGACCTGTAAATGACTAAATCCTTACGTTGTAAATGCAAGCAGTTTATTATGTGGCTTGTGTTTGTGTTATCCGGCTTGCCAGTGACCGTGTATGCTGGCGTACGTACCGTAGATATCATAGACGATATCCAATATGCAGGTACAATATTGTTGGCTCTCGCTATAGGCGCCGGTGGAATTACGGCCACCTTTATCCCGACCACAGTAGATTCACAATTTAAATACCCTCTGTTCGCCAAGATGTTCATTGGTGTTTCTTTTGGGTTGTTCGCCAGCATTTTTATATCGTCCCGATATAACTTGGGCGACTCCCAACTATTCTTACCTGCCTATTTTCTAGCATCCGCAGGGACGCCTATGATGGTGTACTTAATTGGTATAGCGTCGGATGCGGAAACCTATGCCGATATTGGCGAGTGGATACGCAATAAATTTAAACGTGGGGGGAAACAATCATGACCCTATTTTTCATTAATTTACTAGTGTGTCTAGTCGGTGCGAGTGTGTGCATAGTAGCGCTTATCAGTAAGCACGCGAATACCAGTCAGCCTGGTCGATTATTTGCTGTGTCGCTAATGTGCACCGCTTTCGCCTTATGGATGGTAAGTGGGGCAGTGTCAATCCCAGATATCCGCATAGATAACGTCATCGCACGGGGGTTGGCAGCTGCAGCTGCATATTTTGCGTTGCGTAGTATGATACAACACGATAAGAAACACAGTGAGTAACCCGAACCAAAGAGGAAGTAATATGGGCAAATTTTCTGAATTTTTTACCCGCCTTATGGGGCACGAAGGCGGATACTCTAATAACCCATCCGATCCCGGCGGTGAAACTATGTGGGGGGTTACGAAAGCTGTAGCCCGAAAATATGGATACAATGGCCCGATGAAACAGCTGCCAAAGGCCACAGCCGAAAAAATAGTGGATGCTATGTACTGGCAGGCTATTGATGGGGAACACTTACCACCTGCGATAGCTTGGCACGTATTGGACGCCGCATACAACCACGGTACAGGCACATCTGTCAAGTTATTGCAGCGCGCTGTAGGTACTAAGGACGATGGTATACTAGGTCCTAAAACTATTGCTGCAGCTAATCAAGGGGATATAAACGATATTATATTCTTGTTCTGTGCTGAGCGTATCGAGTTTTACTGTAATCTGAATACGTTTAGTGTATTCGGTAAGGGATGGATGCGTCGTATGGCGGGGAATTTGAGATGGGCAGCTTCTGATAATTAAGGTGTAATATGAGCGAATACATAACAGAAATACAAAACCACTTAAAGGGCCGAGGGTTATATGCAGGGGAAATAGATGGTCTAATAGGTCCTGTAACTGCCAAAGCTATAGTGACTGCACTTAAAGGCGCGAGTCCAGAGGTGCAAAATTATCGTGTATCGAAGAACTTTTTTCTAAGTGAATTGTTACGCAGCGATACAGCTATCCGGAAGAATATTTCAAACATCCCAGAACCGCAACATCTAATAAACTTAGTTAGGGCGGTTCAGCAGTTGTGGCAGCCTATCAGAGATGAACTAGGGGTTCCGATGTTAATTTCGAGTGGGTATAGGGGTGAATTATTGAACAATATTATAGGGGGGAGTGACTCCTCGGCCCATAGTATCGGGAGTGCGATAGACTTTACTGCCCCCGCTGCAGGTAGCTCTCGTGTGATAGCGGTAAAAATACTGCGGTTCCTCCGAACTAAAAAAATACCGTTCGACCAAGTAATATTGGAATTTCCTGACTCCCCATCAAGTTGGGTTCACATCGGCCATAAGAACCGAACCAATGAACAGCGGGGGCAATCGCTTGTCGCCCTTAAAGTTAATGGGCGAACCGAATATAAATCTGGAATTATCTAAACGAAAAAACCCCATGTCACACGGCACGGGGTTTTTAATTAATCGAGGTCTAGGTCTAAGTCATCTGGCATTTTTAGTTTTATACATTCCGTGCGTCCTGTATCACGATAGACTGTACCTTTACCTAAATACACTCTCGTGGACTCTAATAGTAGCAGTCCTTGATCTGTGATGCTGGTGATGAATCTATCGTAAGGGATGCGGTTTCTGGTACACCAATCCTTAACGGAACGCTTGCTTAGATACCCAGTCTTGGTGTCTAACTCGATGCGGATAGCCAAGTCTCTACCAGAAGCGGGGGACTTAGGCGCGTAAGTAATATCGTTCATACTACCGAGTGCCTGGTTATCTGCCATCTCTGCAGGGCGTTTGGCGTGAGTGACAATTAGCTGGTTGCCGATATGGGTATTCATATAGTCTGATAACACGCTATCGGGTTTCCATTCATGACGCTGCATATCCGCGCGCGACTGCTTAACCAATCGTTTTAGATAGGCAAATATACCTGCGATATCGTACTCTATAATGCCAAGTTTAGTAGCAATCATAGCACCAACGATCAGTCGCACTCCCATGAAAGTCCAGAACCGATAGTTATTGGTAAGTCCAGTTTCTTTTATCCACATAGCCTCAACTTTTAGTATGAGTTCCTCCACCTTCTCATAGTTTTGCGTAACGTACTCTATGTATTTAGCCCCAGCGGTGCCGTAGTTTTTCAGCATACTGCGTACTATACGCTCGTTCTCGGCGATTTCTGCCCCCGTGTAAACGGAATTTACATCACTTGCACGAACCTCTAGTACACGGCTCATTTGGGCAGTTGCATCGGCGCTGTGTTGGGCGAGATGGTTAATCATACTATCGTTCGCAGACATAATAGGAAGGCATGACCAAAAGGTAGTATTGGTCTGCAAACCCTTACCCATCTCAGCCATACGGTCTTTGCCACGACCCTGTGTTATCTGATAGCAGAGTTCACTAGCTTCTTTTGGCGATAAGTCTGTCATCTCATCGAATGAAGCTGTGATGCTATTCAAAATACCCAATTTGGCCAAGCGAGCCAGTGGGGTGTCGTCCTTATTGATAATCAGCTCTTTTGGGTTGCCATATACCGACGTGGCGACTTGCAGCACAGTTGACTTACCAACGCCCTTATCCCCTGTGATGAACATAAGAGCCGCTTTTTCAAGTGCCCCGATACCCATTAAGGGACTGGCAAACGCGCTACATACGACAACTTGTGCCCACTCTAAACCCTTTTTATTATAGACACCTGCTATTTTTTTCCATGCCTCCAACGTACCAGTTGGCACGGTTAGACGCGAGAACTGACTAGCGTTACCTTTCGGGTTTACATCTAAGACAGGTCCACCAACCTTATACACCTTATTACCAAGTAAAAAACTTTCATGGTTAGTATCCCATCCTAGGCTATTTGCCAATTTAGTTTCCGCTATAGTATCTTCTGCACCTAACAATAGGTCAATTAATAATCCTGCCATAAGTTTCCTATTCCTCTCTGGTATCAGAAATCCAACACTACCTAAGAACCCGTTGATGCCACTACCCATAAGCACGTCGCCGCCGACTTGAAACTCGTCGTAACCGCGACTGTGGTATCTGCGAATGATGTAGCTAACCACTATATCGCCTGTGGGCGTTCTGTCGCGTATGCGCTGCATGGGCACTACTGGAAAGTCATAAATCTGAGTCCAGTACCCACCAGTCGCACTGCCTACATACGCATGGCATCCCGTCTCGTTAACTCGAAATCTATCTGAGTTATAATGAGGTATAGCCTCAAATGTCGGAGCAACTTCCTTCTCCACGTTACCACTATCATCAACGGTCACGGTTTCTATTCGACTCTCTGGCACTGAGATTGGGCTGTTAATCATACCATTATGGGGGCAAGTGGCACATACTTCTGGACGCAACTCTCGAAACGTAGCGCAGGTATAAGGTGCTATGTTCTTAGCCTCTAATTGGTCTAACTTCTCAAACGTAGTGTCGATATTATAGTCGGGGTGCTGTGCCGATAGTTTATGCGCATACTGCGTACCATTTTCACAGTGCCGTACCGTTGCCAACATACCGCGCCAAACAGGTTCTGGAGCATCAGCTTGCAACTGTAACTGTCTACATTGGGCGATAACATCCTCGGCTTTGCGCACGCGATATTGTGGCTCGTCTACAGGCACAACCGTTGCCAAACCAGACAGATCAATACCTTGTAGCCCTGCCAAGATACCACTTACATCGGTAGACGGGGTTACTTCTACTTTATACTCAGATAGCAAACTCTCGAACAGCGAGAATGGTGACGGTGCGCCCCACGCTAGTAATTTAACTTTTCGTGGTTCATCTAGTTTACAGTTGTTCGACGCTGGCACACGTAAGATACTAGCACTGTCGCGGGTACGCGCGGGGTCAACTAGGAACCCATGCTCTATCGTAGCAGCGCGCAACTTGTTGGCAACAACTTGCCACTCTTGGCGACTTATTGCCTTATCGAACGTCCAGTAGATATGCAGTCCGCCAGAGCCACTGTTAACTATCCACGGCGCAGGTAGGTGTGTAACTACCATGAAATCGCGTAGTGCAACCAAAGCGTCACGAGTGGTTGCGTATGACTTATTAGGTCCAACATCAACATCTAACCACAGGCTACGTAGTTGACTAACATTCTCAGCTGTACGAAATGCGCTGGTCTCGCCGTCCGAGGTCATGATGGTGTGCCAACCTTCTTTGAATGAGGCAAGGGCGAAATATAAATCATGCGGTGCATCAAGCTGCGTAGCACAAAACTTAGCTAAATCACGCACAGAGTAGAATATTTTATGCTTGAACTTATAATCTATTTTATTGCGAGTAATCGCACTAAAGACGCCTGTCTCCGGCAAGATAGCTTGGAAAAATTGGAGTAGGTTAGGACGCATAAGATGTCCTTATTTACTAAGATTGTTAATGTAATTATCAATAATTTCTGCAGTTTCTTCTACATTACTGGCGGGCAGTTCTCCCGTATCTGCTAAAGCGTTAAGCACTCGCACGGCTACTACTGCGCGTCGCTCGATGTCACTGCGTTTTAGTTGACGTTGTTTGGTTAAGTATTTGTGAGTGATATTTCTTTTGCACCCAAGTAGTTCCCCCAGTGTTGCATAGGAAACGCCAGACCGTTCCTTGGCTTCCACGAGGGCGTCGATTAGTTGTTCGTTGTAAACTGTCATATTTTCCACCCTATCTAAAAAGAGAGCCTAGTATAGTACACTAAGCTCCCAAACTTCTAGTCACATGATACTAAAGTGCCGGCATATCATCGTCGTCCTCTACCGTAGTAGATGGATGCGCCTGTTGTGCAGGGGTGCCTTGTGGTGTCCATACGGGTTGCGCCTGTTGCGCCGCCGCTTGTTGTGCCCATGAAGGTTGAGCCGGTGCAGCCTGTTGAGTAGGTTGTGCTGGTGCAGCTTGCTCTTGCGCTGGCGCATCAGCTCTACCTATCTCCAACGATAATAAGCGCTCTACCTCGCCAGACTCCCACGCTTTACCCGCAGCTTCGATAATTTGCTGTGGTGCCATGCGGATATTAGAACGGGTTACTTGATCCACAAAGCTAAACTGGGTAACTGGTACTGTGTCTTGGGTAAACGACATTTGTAGAACGAACACAAACGGCACAAGGCGTTTATCTTGACTGCGGTACGTTGCAAGTTGTTTGGTGACTTGCTGCCAGTTTAAGTAGCCCGCCTGTGTGTTGCGCTCACCGTAGATAGATAATGCGCTCACATCGGTCAAGAATAAACGCTGTTCTGTATCGTCTGGCAACATCACAACTGCGCGACGTTTACGGGTACAAGCGCGACCTTTACCAGATTGGTGCGAGTCTTTTGCGTTGAACGGGCAAGTCTCACACTTGTCAGAGCCGCGCTGCTGTGGTGGCACATTTGCATCTGGGGTTACGTCATCACTAGACCAGCAAGTAGGTGCAACATCTTTGCCCGCTTCGTATGTACCACGGTAAAAGACACGGTGGTCATTTTTAGCGCCCGCCACGAGAACGAAGTCTAACGTGCGTGATGGATGTGAGGTTTCTGCACCGCCCATTTTTAAGTGGAACTCGCGCCCTCCATAGGTAATAAAGTTAAGTCCACCACCAAACGAACCTGCCATTTCATCTAGGTTGCTACCAATCTTGTCTAAGATACTGGCAGGTAATAGTTGGTTTACATCAAAATTAATAGATAAGCCGTTCATAGATTACTCTCCGAGTTATGCGCTACTTAGCGCGTTTTTGTGGACTAGATAATTTAGTTTCCACGAAATGGTTAAATGGACTTTCTGCAACTGGGTTGTCTGGATTGTCCTCGTTGTACTTGGCAGCTAATTCCTCAACTGCTGATACAGTATCTTTTACTAGACGCGACTGCTGTAAGTCTAAAACAGTGCGAAGGTCAATTATATCACGCTCTACTAGGTCTTTTAGCCATTCAAACGCTTTTTGTTTTCCACCTGCCGCTTCGGTCGGGAACCCAACATTGTCGCTAACACGCGGGGAAAAAGTACCAAAGTCGAAGGCAAAATGTTTTTGTCCTGTAACCTCTAGGCGCTCAAGCATGACTTGGCTTGCGACTTCTTTGGCTGCACGGAACAGTTTATCCATCGCACCAATGTAAGCTAGTGACTCGTTTAGAGTGATGATAAACTCACCACACGCTTTTTCTGATTGGTAAATCTCTGGAGGGATTGTAAGCTCCCTCGGTAGGTCTGATACCTTTGGCATCTGTATTCTTGGATTACTTGTCATAGCGTCCTCCTTGTTGTGTATGTGTACCATAGTACACACCAAATTAAGCTGTGTCAACTAGTATTACAAAATAATTTTCACATACGAATTATCCACATTCACCGGCATCTTACTACGGATTAGTTTATCGACTTCCTCCGTCGCAATATAATGCACTAATTCCGCAAGCTGCATACGGTTAAGCGCGCGGTCCGGCGTCATATCGACGATTGACCACCCACTGCTGGTACTATCTATGATGCGAAGGTGCAGCTCTACTCGGTACGAACGATCTCGACCTAGAATCTTGCACCGTGTTGAGACGTGGGCAAAATCACCAAAGTAGCGAGTGCTAAGTGAAAACTGCTCGTGGGTATCAGCGCCGATTAACGGAAACTCCATATAGCCTTTGTAATGACGTGGTAGTTTTTTGGCACGGGGTCTTTTTTTCTTAGTTGTCACTCAGCACCTCCATCTAGCGAAGCTCCATCTAACACTGGATTGAATACTACGACAGCCTGTATATACGGAGATGCGATGGCTATTAATCCGTTCACAGTCTCGATACTGTTCGCGTTTTTAGGCATATTTTCACTTGGGTTAAGTTGCCTGTTCGCTTGTATCTTTAGTTCCACCAAATCGTCATATACTCTTTGTGGTAGGACGCAGTGTGTGGGCGGATAATTATTTTTTCTCATATATTCTAGCATTAACCTTGTCACGGCTCTAAGCGTAGCCACTTCGTTTGTTACTTCATTCATTTAATAACTCCCTTGTAAATATATTGACGATGTTTTGCTCGATATCTACCCCACGAGCTAGGTTGGAAAAACTTACTTTATCTTGCTTACCTGCAGCAAGGTGCACCACAAACGTCTCAGTGGCTTTCTGTCTTGATGATGATAAGCGCTCGAACATCTGCTGATACATAAACGCCCCAGACATTGGTGGCCCATAACAGATGATATGATCCGCGCTGGCAAGCTCGACCCCAAAGGCTGTAGTACGTGGGTGGCAAACTAGCACGTGTGGTTCTTTGTTGTCTAAGAAGTCCTTTAGTATGCGCGACCTACGAAGACCTGTCACACTACCGTCAATTTTCTCACAGGTAAAACCCATCTTGCGAATTTCACGCACCAGCATATCGTTAACCGCTGTGAAGTTACAGAACACTACTTTTTTGGCGGCAGTTTTGTTTAGATATTCCTCAAGTTTCTGCAACTTGGGCGTCGCATCAAGTTCAGTGAGTCCGTCTTGCCCACGAACTACCCCCGCAGAAACCTGCAGTAATTTTGTGGCAAGCGCGCTGGCCGTCATCGCATCAATCGTGTTGTCATCTATACTCGCCTGCAATTCGTCAATGAGTTTCTGTGTTAGTGCCTCTTGGCCAGGGGTAAGTGGCACCAGTTCTGTGACAACCTTCGGCTGCGGGATATCCATTAAATCTTTTTTGTCAAAGCGGATGCCAGGTGACATGGCTTCTTTGATAACTTCCTCGTGACCTTCTTTGGGCAACCATTTAAACTGCGTAGCTCTATACATGGTCATATCCCGCCATGCCCCATAATACTTGGGCACTTTAGATGGGTTAATGAGCTTCACCTGCCCATATACTTTATCCGCCCCACCTGGTGTACCTGTAAGTCCCCAGACATACTGGGCATCTTTGGCAATTTTATTTGCTGCTATCCACCGCTTGGATTTCATATTAGCAAACTCAGTTAGTTCATCAAATACCACGATAGAAATTTTACCTTGAGATACTTTCTTAGCCAATTTATCAGCTACAAGTTTCATCCCATCGGGGTTGATCAGATAGATATGAGCCGGCGTGTCTAAATCAGCCTCACGGTCTTTGTGAATAAGCACTGTCTTTTTATTTGGGAACCATTCTCGCGCTGTCCTTGCCCACTCGCCCTCAGCGGCTACCGTAAGCGGTGCAACAATTAAAGCTGCCTCAGCACCTTGCTGCTGCAAAAAGTCGATTGCTAAAACCGTAGAGAAGGTCTTACCTGTTCGGGGAGTTGACATACAGAACGCTCGTGGGTTGTTCACGAAAAAGTTTGCTGTCTCCAACTGCCACCACCACGGACTATGCCCATCTGGGTGTGTCGGTGGGGTATAGTAGTGATGGAACAGCTCACATCCATCCACGTTAATACCCATGTTATATAACATACGCATACTATCTGCACAGTGTGGCAGGGCTAAAATACCACCATCGGGGGTTGGGATGAAGCGTGTAGGGAACACAGCAGATAGTATGTCGTAGTTTTTCTTGTCCGGTAATGGCACAAGGATGGTTCTTTTATTTGCTATTACGACTGCCATTTATTCTACTCTCACATCTATGTCCATGCCTATGATACTTTCTAATAGGGCTTTGAATTCTTTTAAGTTGTCTTTGTGCACGACGATTGGATATCCACCTGCGGCGCGTAATCTTCGCAACATAATTTTTTGTGCCTTCTCAGACTGCGTAGGCTTTAGCTCTGGGCGCAGCAGTGATGTGTTTCCATCAAGTTTACATTCGATACCAAGAAGATACCCCTTGATATATAACAGTCTATCAGGGTGTCCCGACTCACCATAGCCAAATGTGGCAGGGGTCATCGTGTAGATAGGCACGTGCTTGCCGACCCAATCAAGTAAGTCTTTTACTTTTTTCTTAACATCACTTTCGAGAATTTTTTTCATAGTCAATCCATAGGTAGAAATGGGCTACCCATACCTTAATATAAGTAGCCCATCTACTAGGAGATACTATCTATGACAAACTGATATTACCACTTCGTCAAAGTATAGTAAAGTCCTATCTTACTGTTGGTTGTGTTTCGCCGCTTCTTCACCCGCCAAAGCCGCGTAAGCCGCTAAGTCGAAGAACGAGTCTATACTAAATTCCCCTTGCTCACTGCGGGCAAGTTTTAGTAGGCACATAAATTTCCATCCCTGCTCGATAGTCAGTTCATGCCCTGTTAGTGCGTTGAACATCGCCACCACTTTACCCATCGAGCGTTCTTGCTGCTGACCGGTAGAGTCGTACATAACGCCGCGCTGTGCCAGGGTTTCTTCTGCTATTTGCAAGATTTCGTCGGCACCTGTGGGACGGGCGATTTCAGCCTTGATATCGTCATACGTTTTCGTGGCTTCGTCCACTGCTACGAATGATACGTCTGGGCCGTAACTATTAGTGTCGGCCATATCTTTCTTGTCCGCCGTTGGATGCACTGGTTCTATATTATCGTGCCACACCCCATGCACAAAATCGACCATAGGCACGCTGCCGGAAACGACACCGTTGTTGTAATGCACCATCTGATTGCCCCAAGAAACAGTTATGGTAACTACCTCACGGACACCGTTGATGTAGTATTTCGCCCCATTCGATAAATCAATTAATTTTGCTGCCATTTTTTCACCCTTGTTATCATACCTAGTCTGCGATCTGCCAATCTTCGGCAAGTACATCTGTCTGACTTGCGAGCCAAGGTACAAACTTGTTATCGGCGGTTTTCATACCGATCCAAGGTAGGCAGCCGTTGGTAGCGTAGCCCGCTATTCCAGCAACGGCGTAAGTAGGGCGCGGTGGAACAATGTCGTCATCATCTGGATGCACCAGCCCCAGCCACATACCTTTACCATTCCATCCACTACGGCAAACACGGATACCAGCCTTCATAGCGTGAACAGCTTTGCCAAAATCCATACGTTCGTTTTCAGATATTACAAGTATACCTCCTAAATCATTTTTTACTGCCGGCGCTTCATCGCGGACTTTTTGGTGCAACCAAAACCCATACGGCATCCACATTTTTTCAAATGCACTATCGTACGCGACCTGTTCACCAATTTCTTTGTCGAAATTATTAGGGTCAACGCACGCTGACTCACCTGTAAACACGAAACCGCTTTTCACGGTAATCGCGCAATGCGTGAGCGTCCCTTGCAGTCGGTTGTACTCAACTGAGATAATCTCACTTTCTAAAAACTCTTTGGTAATTTTGTTCATAATTTCCACCCTTGTTGTTGGTGGGTCGGACAGGACTTGAACCTGCAACCTATGGATTATGAATCCACTGCTCTGCCGATTGAGCCACCGACCCGTTGAATTACCCTCTTGCCACCTATTTTCTTGCACGATTCCTACTAGCAGAAATTATACGGCGGTTAGAGGGCGCATTGGTTCCACCTTTGCTAAGTGGCACGATGTGGTCTACATCCTTACCCTTTAGTTTGGCTTTGCCGTGTTTACGAATAGCGTCTCTACGCGCATTATTTCGAGCAGCTCTGTTCTTCTTCTGCTCTGGCTTCGCGTGGTAGTTGGCATATTCTTTTTTGTAGTCCCGTGGCATAGTCACCTCGATAGTAAATCGTTCGTAATAGTATAGCTTGTATCTACTACCAATGGCAAGCCATACCACGTTACTTTATTTGTTGCGCCCGTTATGTGGGCAAGATAAAACGTCACACCATTTTTTACACAGCCCGTTGGGGGTAGGCGGGAAATGCTTACTTTTTTCCGCCTCCTCTAGCTCCGCTATATCTTCATACAGCTGAACAAGGCGTTGTTCTTTGGGTCTGTAAATTGTGCGTGTGGCGCCTCCCTTGAACAGGTATACGAATATAACTTCGTACTGCTCAAAGTATGGGTACTTACTGGCCATACAAAGTTTGATGATATCCCCTTGTATGCGGGCATCGCTTTCTTTGCCCGTTTTCCAGTCGATGGCGATAAGCCTTTTACCCTTACCATCGGCGTAGATGGCGTCTACGATACAATGTAACCATGCCTCCTTATACATGGTGAATTTATTTTTGGTCTCTACTGGTATGTGGCGCCTGTCGATTGCCAATGGCGTCTCAGCCCCAAGTAAATAAGGCTTCGCTCTATCGAAGATTGGCTTCATCTGTGCCAGTAGTGGTGATAGTGGTGCATCGAACATCAAATGATTCTCGATGTTCGCGTGCACTGCTGTACCAAATACCGTATGGGGCGTGTCTGCGAACTTCACTTCCTTGCTCACATACTTTGCGTAATACTGGTATGGGCAAGTCTTGAACGTCTGCAGTTTAGTCGGGGATATTGCCATTACCTTGCCTCCACATAGGCGCTAATTTTATAAGTGACTGTTAGTTCCACCCGTTCGTTGCAGTTATCGCACGCGCGGTACATCATCACCGTATTGGTTCTGGGCGCGCCTGCATCCTCTAACTGTTCTTCTAAGTCTAAGCTATTAAACTCAGTGTCGCAGTACGGGCATACTGCGGTGTTCCATTCGTTAATAATTAATGCCATGCTAACCCCTAATAACTTTTGCCACCTTCTTTGATACGGTTAGCAATTTGGTGATCTGCACGGTTGCGATTGTAGCGTAACTTATCCGCCAACGCCCGTCCCAAGCTCATTCGCAATCCGCCAGCTAGGTTACAGATTCGTACAACAGCGTCTGCTAGTTCTACAGTGAGCATGGGATACTGTGGCAGGTGGTTGTCCGTAAGGTTTTTACGGTGCCCTTCCATAGCTTCCGCCACTTCACTGACAATGAGCATAAGGGCTTCGCCGACGTTGAGGTCTAACGGCTCCTTTGTATTTATATCGGTCCACCATCCCATCTCATACGACTGGTTGTGGCACGATTTTACTAGATAATCTACAGCGTCCGCTACCCCTGCTGAAAGTAAACCCATATCACGTGCTACCGATGGGGCGTGAACATCCTGTACCCATGTTAGCGCCTCATACGAGGTCGAGAATTCTTTAGATTTTCCATCGTAGGTCACGATGTATGGGTAGGTTTCGCTGGCTTCTGGGTTGTCCCGTAGTACGTACTCGACCCCACCAAACTTGGTAGAGGAGATGCCATTTTTGCCTTTGAAGTCTGTCCACTCTAGGGTAGGCATTTTAAATAAGTTAAGGCGCTCTGTAATTTTCATACTCCCCCCTAGTTAAGCAGCGTAAGTTTCGGCTGTGGTGGCTCAACAGGCTTTGTTTCCGCCAGCGTCTCCGGCGCAACTAGCGAAAAACCTTCGCTCAATGTTGCCTCGTAGACCAGCTTATCTACGTTGGCAAATATGTTGTGGATACTCGTTTCTGGCATTTTGCCGAGCGTTGTGTCTAGTGCCATCGTTGCGGAGTCGATATCTATTCTGCCCATATTAGATAGGTCAAGAGATAAATTGAACAAGTAGATTAAAAGGGTAACTGCCTTGTTATATTGCTCCAGTGGGACAGTTAGTGGTTGGCTTACTTCGTTTGTATCAACGGGTTTGTTTTCAGATGTCATAGCTTTCTCCTAGTTTATAGTCCACCGATTGTTGTAGTATCGGCATAATTTTTTCCCATATCGAGTTCCATATCAAGTAACCCGTCTGGGATGTAGTTTGGTACAGTCCGCATCGCCTTAGCGTGTACGGCAACTGCGTGATGCGCCATCGACTTTGGCACAATACTCACCCATTCATCATGCACGTTCATGTGCACCGGTACGCCCATATCAACTATCTGCAGGGCTTGATACTTTAGTACCGCAAATGCTAGGGCTTGAATCAAGTTTTCTGTTAGTTTACCTCCATAGATTCGATTGACCTCGAATCGGTTGCTTTTGAATTGGTCGTACACAAACTCCATACCATCACCAAACTGGGCTGGTTCTTGGCGTGGTACTTTGCGTAAGTTTTGATACCAAATATACGTGCCATTCGGTAGGCGCACGGAAGGTATCCGCTTGCCCCAGAACACACTTGACCCGTCGGCTAAAAACAGGTCATTGTTCGGACCACCAAACGATACCTTACCACCTGCAAGCATAATATCAAGTACGTCACTGCACGTTTTCCAGAACTGGACAATACTAGGTCTGGCGCGGCGATAGGCTTGTACGATTGCCTTGGCATTGCTGGCGGCTTCTGTTAATCCGTCTAGCTTTAGCTGACCTTCAAACTTATCTGCACCCATGCCGTATCCGCACCCAAGTTCAGTTGTTTTCCCTACGTTACGGCGCACGATACCTTCTTTAGTACGCTCAATCTTAGCTTCACGATATATAACATCATAAGGTAAACCATAAATATTAGACGCCATATCGCTATACGGGTCATCTTTATTTAAAAAGATATTAAGTAGTGGCAACTCCTGCGCGGCATACGCGAGCACTCTACAGTTACTAACAATTATTCCATTACAGCAGAAACGGTTTCGGCTTCCTGCGTTGATAATATCGTATACTGCAACAGTACCGACAATAGGGTTTCCCCGTTCCGTATAGCGTTGCAGTCCGTCTTGCAATGATTGGGTGTCTACTTGTATTGGGTTCGCGTCATTGGTATTAGATTGCTTGTAATCAACCATCGCCTGTACCGGTTTACCATCCGCCTCACCTACAGCGAGTTCCGCTCCCGAAGCCGCAGCTTCATCGAGCGTGAGTTTTCTGCCGTCTGCGGTGTAAACGATGTGGTTAGGTGTTCCGGTAATTCCAGCGTAAGTGATGACATCTTTTACTCCTTTTAATACCACGCCATCGTGACGTACCCACTCTACACCGTCCCATAACAAATCTGCAATAGAAATGTTATCTATCCGCTTCAATCCAGTATCAGTTAATACTAGACTATCTCCAGTTAAGCACTCAATCTGGCTCGAATCCGTGGCTATTAGAACATGGTCATTAGGGGCGGTCATAGAACGCCGTAGTGACTTGTCACCCTTGCGCTTAGGTAGGTTCTGGCATTGGTTAACCACACAAATTTTGTTATTGTGCCTTACTAATATACGGTCGCTATCCACCTTCGGGCAGTACACTATGCCATCGAACTCTCGCGTAGTTATGTGCCGCTTGGTGTCTATCGAACCATACTTACTGGTTCGCTCATACAACCTCCAACAGTACGGTGCATCTTTGCCAGTTGTATGATTTTTATAGCTATAGCCATAAATACCCGAGAACCGACCACATAAACGCATAGCTGTATCCGCCCATAACACGTTGTCCTTTACAGTAGAATTGTACTCTAATGAACCGTTGTTACTATTCCTATTACCATCCCAATAGCGTAACTCATCTATAAATAAACCTAACTGTCGGGCACTTAGGTTTAATATCCAACTACCAAAATTTTTATTCCCCACAGCGAACTCTGGTGGCGGGGTCACAGTAAACAAAGTAGTACCATTAGCCTGTAGAACACGAGTGAACGTAAACCCCAACTCTACCAATAACTCGTTCATGCGGTTTATTTTGCGCTCCCGCCTGAACCCAAATATATGGCGGTTTTTTACTATGGTACCATCCGCTTGCAATGCTACTAGATATCGTATTTGTGCGTCCATATACGGGTGTTCCGGGGTATCTACAACGCCACACAGCGGTATGTAATCAAGCCCACTACAGTTAGCTATTTGTTCTGCGGTTTTAACAGTAAAGCCCTTTTCTAGCTTGCCCTGTTTTACACTACTTATTCGGTGGTCTGGTGTAACAACTAGAGAAACTGTTGGGGTTTCTATGTGATACATTAATCCTTTATATGGCTCGGCTAACCATGATGGATTATGATCAAAACTAATAGTGGCATCTTCATGCCATTGCGCTATGGGCGTACCTTCCGTATAATGTTCTACAGCTACCCACCCGTCTGGTGTAAGTAGTTCATGTCCTGCAGAAAAACAGTTTATTTTATCCGCCCCTCCGTATCTACCTGTATGAGCTGCCGCATATCGCAGGGGTACGGGCATCAACCCCCGCTTGGATATATCAATGAAGCGCTTGCAGCGTGTCATCTCAAGGTTACTTGCCGCACCTAAGCGCGCCTCACACAGTGTGCGTGTTAGTTCATCGTCGGACGCAACTAACTCCAGAAACTCATGGTCTGTCTTGGCGACAGCTGGTATCATCTTGTCCTGCTTCTCGCTGTACTTCGTCGGTACAGTAACACCGATTGATTCTAACAACTTTGCAAACTTCACTGTAGAGCGAAGGTGGGGTGCTAATTCGTCTGCACCTGCCAAGCCAACCTTACGTGCGACACCGGCCAATAAATCTTCACGCTTTTGAATAAGGCGCTGCTGATAATCCTCTAACAGTTCTGTATCCAATTTAACGGATGGGTTAGTGAACATTTTTATCGTAGCTGATATCATTTGTAGTTCACCTGGTGGCATATAGGGTAGCATAATATCGTACATGGCGGCACAAATATCACTATCTGTCTTACAGTATTCGCTATATTGTGCCCAGTCTGTAGGACTCATATCCGCGATTCTAACACCCTCCATGTTCTGCACATAATCACCCTTGGTGGGTATGTTATAACCGATAGTGCGTAGATACGCCGATAGTCCGTCGAGGTTAGAACGTCCGGCACATCTGTCTAATCCTACAACAGCACTCATAGCCACAGTATCCCCTAGACTACGGGGATGGATACCATAGCGGATACCTAAAATACCCATATCAAACATCGCGTTATGCGAGACAATAGTGTGGTCTTTGTAGGCGATTAATAACTGTTTAAGTTCAGGAATCCAAGTCTCTGCGCGAAAGAATTGGGTTAGTTGGTCACCAACTTTGATAGACAGTCCGATGCACTCGAAGCGCAAGTCGCGGATGTATTGCTCCATCGTCATTTTTTTGAGTGAGTAGTCTTTGTCGTAGTACGTCTCAAAGTCTATTACTATACGTGTCATAGTACCTCCAAAAAGGGTAGCACCGGTGTGATGCTACCTGTTTGCTTTACAGCGCTTCCATGCTCCCCAGTAGTTCGCTAACTTGTGCGAGGGCATCCTCTGATAACTCACCTGCATCTACTGCGGCAGCTGTCAGCTGTACTTCGTCTGGCGTTTGTGCAACAGGCGCTGCTGGTGCAGGTTCTGGTGCAGGTTCTGGTGCAGGTTCTGCAACTTGCGCTACTTCTGGTTCTGCTTTAGCTTTGCCTTTTTTAGTAGGCTTTGGCTCTGCAGGTTCTGATTGCGCAGTTCGTAGGGTTTGCAATTCTGTAGTCAGTACATCAACTTGCTGTAGTAGCTGAGCGATTTTTTGATGGGTAACAGATAAGCCTTCTTGTAGCTCAGAGTTCTGAGCGGTAAGCATGGAGACCTGCTTAGTGACCGCCGTAACTGACGTATCGTGTGTCTTGACAGCCTTGAACAGTTTAGTGATGGCATAATCTTCTGGCATCGCTAGGGCTTCTGGGCTGTCTAATCCGGACTTCATCCACGTAACAACCTTACGGAAGTTTTGGAATAATACTGACCAGTTCTTAGCGACTGATTGTTCGATGTTGTTTTCTAGTGCCATAGGGCAACTCCTTCGTTGATTGAGTTTGTAGTGTACTCTAGTACACGGCGGTAGTCAATGGATTATTTCCACTCGGCTGCTTTGAATTTTGGTACTTTTGTCGCAGGTAGCAGCACCTTTTCCTGCTTGACGAAGTTATATCCCACGCGGGCTTTCACTTCCTTCATACTATAAACCCCAAAGCCACGGATCAAAACACGCTCACCACGAGTCACACCTTTTTTGACTTCCTTGTGATACTCTCTGAGAATCTCAGTGATGGCTGCTTTGGGGTAGCCTGTGTTGGCGCTCAGTTGGTCGATGATATCCGATAATGTCAAACTTTTTTCTCCACTTCGTCCCAGTGTGGGACATACTTGTTAAATTCTGGGTGAGCTGAACCTTGCTCGTAATACTCAACCCCATTATGCACCTTCAAATATTCCTGTAGGTACTTGTCATCCCATGTTGTGATGCCGTAGGCCTTACTGTACGAGATAACACCTGACTGTTCAACTTGTCTTACAGTATAGCCACGACTGAACATCCAAGCAGCAAAAGCAATATTAGCCACGTCAGCGTTGACCGTGCGCCGTTTTTGTTTTGTTGGTGTGCGAAACTCAGCTTTCCACTGCTTGAGCTCGTCGAGTTGTTTTTTCTGCTCGGCGTTGACTTTGGATAGCAGTTGGAAGGCTCGTAAGAGTTCGTTAAGACGGGCTTCAACTCTGGATACCCGTTCGTCAGTTGTAAGGATTTCTCCTGTTTGCGTTGCCATAAATAGCTCCTTAGTTTCATTCTAAAATCGTCAACTGCATTGAGGATGCCCATGTGCGTGTCGTAGAACAACATGAAGTGTACGCCTGGTATGTCCTCGACTGCAACTGATATATAACTACCGTGCCCAGTAACCTGGTCTGATACAACGATACTTACTGTGCACTGGTTCGCCAGTTTCTCAACATCCACCTCGTCGTTTGGTACGTGCTTATTCATAGCGCAGTGTCCCGTCTAAATTAATCGGAGCAGCATGATGAAACATATTACCCAAACTGTCCACCACGTCTCGGTTATCTAACACTTTAGATACAAATGTTATATAACTTGCGTAGTTAGTAGCGACACGGCATAGGATTGGTGTGAGTGGGTCATCCTCTAACAACTTTTGTAACAAACTAACCCCGCACAACATCGGTGTCTGAAATGGTTTGCCGCGATACAGCCCTTCTAACAAGCGCTTATTGAACGGGGTGGCTAACCATACAGCTTGTACGCCACCTTGCTCTAACGCTCCGTTATTATATAACAGGTTGTCACCTATAGCAAGTTGTTGGTTGTATCCGTGACCTGTAACCGTTAAGTGTACGATATCTCCATGATACAATGCTGGACAATACACAGGGTCGTTCGGGCGAAAAAATGTTGGATTGGCGTGTAGTATTTGTTTATCACCCTGCACGGTGATGATTGCTGTATTGTTCATTGGATTGCTCCTATAGATGGCGTAATTTGCAGCTCTGGAACATCAAAACCTTTGGTAGAATTTTTAAAGAAACAGGTATCCATAGTAACCCAGTCACTTTCTTTTTCCGATAAAATAAACGTATCTACGTTATTCATATCAATCGTTAGCCTAATAAATAGTTGCTGTACGTCCTCGCTGGCTTTACAAACAAGCAAGGAATAACCCTTGAAATTATCGGCTACCAATAATTCACCACCTTCACCAATAACGCCACCACCGGGTGTAAATACAATAGGCTCAGAGACTAGATAGATTCCTCTGTCAAGAATCCGCGTTTCTTTTTGTTCCGCCCATGCTTGCAGTGCTTTCGTATCATCGGTCACACCGTCACCAACCGCACCAAAGTCTCTCGGCGTAGGTATCTTGTTTAGTTTTGTATCGTTCATTGGATTGCTCCTACTAAGTTGTTAAGTGCGTGCGCCAGTGATAAAAATACTAGCAGTAACACGCTGTGGGCTAGATTGTTTGTGTGGAACTCGTGCATGATTTTAAACCCCCATTTACTCTATAGTAGACTTTGCGAGGTTAACTAACCACTGTTTGTTTTCCTGCCAAAATTCTAATGCTATACAGTGCATTTCTTTTATTTCTTCGTCCAAAAACTTATCCCATACACTAACATGATGATACTGGCATCCTATTCGCATATATCCCTGCACAATGGTTACATCCCACCACATACCGCTTATCTGGATAACTTTAACAGGTAGGGTAGCTTTATGCAGGTCAGCATAGCGCAAGTCTGTTCCGCATAAATTAGCTCCAGTAAGCGCGGCTTCTCGGAGATTAGAATAAGTTAGGTTCGCCCCTCGTAAATTGGCGTGGCACAAAAAAGCGCTGAATAATCGGGCATGATATATTTGTGCTAATACAAGGTTGGCGTTGGATAGGTTAGCCCCCTCTAAATCAGCTACACGTAAGTCAGCTGACTGTAGGTTCGCACCTGATAATTTCGCGTGCTTTAGCGACGCGCCGACGAGCTGTGCACCTTGCAAGTTTGCCCCTTCCAGGTCTGCATGGTCTAGGTCTGCGCTGCGAAGGTCAGCTCCGCTAAGGTCAGCACCGCGTAGCGTGCTACCCTTTACTACCAGTAGAACTTCGCCAGTTCTTTTGCGTTTTATTTCCATCTGTTTTCTCCTTGTTAATTTTGCCTATCTTTAAAAGCACATTGACATATTCAAGATAACATTCATAACACCGCTCAGCCGCGTAGCTTTGCGGGTGTGTATTAAAGGGGGGCGTATATACTGCCCCACACTTTTTACATATCATCCTGCACCTCGCAGTCAGAACATTGGTCTGAGCCATCGGGTAAGATGCAACCACATCCGCAAAATTTGATTTTGTCCATTTCTTGCTCGTAGATTTTTTCTTGCGTCTCGCTTGGTGGTTGTAATGGCTTCCAAAGCTTAACCATATTTACGGTAATAACTTCGTACTCGTCATCAACAATCCACTTACCGTTGTAAAAATCTAGCTCGCACAGTGTAAACAATGCTCGGTCATCATTAGGGTAATGATTGGTGCTAAAGTAGGCGTTATGTAAGCCGCCTTCGTTGTCAATTAGTTGATAAAACTTAGTAGGCTCAAAGCTTCTAAAACCACATTCATGCTCTAACACTGGGAGTTCTTCATCCACGCGAACCCAATCGCTGTGCTGTTTGACAATATCAATGGCTGCTTTTAAGCCTCGTGTGCGTCCTCTAGCATCTAACTGCTCAACACCACCAAACACAGAGCTATCTTCACGGTCGCACCACCTTTTATATTCTCGCTCTAACTTCTCAACCAGTGTTAGACGCTCAGTCGCGTCTGTTGGCTGCGTGATTACACTTGCTGTCTGTATTGTTGATATGCGTTCCATTAGATAAACTCCCCTAGCTGTGGTGGTGTATAGTTTGCGCCTTTCTTGATTTTTCCATTGTCATCAAATACTGGCTTACCGTTTTCAAACTTTGAAAAGTTGCTGCGGACAACTTCGGCAAGGGCTTTTTGCATATCAAAGCCGAACATATAGCCCACGCCTAACGCTGTAACGATTTGGTCGCAAAGGCTGTCTAGCAGTTCGATATCTTTTTCTAAACTTAGCGGTTCAATGTGTTCGCTATCTGTAAACATATTTTTGTAGTAATCGGCTAGATTATCTACTTCTAAGGATTCGTAACGGTTTCCCAATTCCACCATCATTTCTGCTACTTCTTCAAAATGACAGCCAATTTGCACCATTTGACTTTTAAGTGTCGGCTTTGGCACTGCCAATTCAAACCATTTCAGCGTATCACTTAACGGCTCACTGACTGTCTCAAAACTCGCATTTATCCAACGCTGTAGTGTCTGCTCGCACCATGCCTTGCCATCGTCTAGCGTGTCAAAGGTATGGTCTTTTTCGGGTCGCATACCGCTACAATAGACTGTGCTTTCAAACTTGCCTTTACCATTTGATTTAACGCTTAATTCAACGCCTAGCACTTTTGCGGTGGCTTCAGTCGTGTGGGTCTGCCATTTGATAATTGGTTTCATACTGCCACCTCTGCTTTGATTTTTGGCTCGTGTTGATAGTA
>ERZ501021.28-NODE-28-length-38579-cov-3.862994_pt1 | contig 38579 bp, 30 predicted proteins | sample MGYA00248838_ERZ501021 | MGnify/ENA primary metagenome ERZ501021 (study PRJEB25958, sample SAMN03398553) | human skin metagenome | study: EMG produced TPA metagenomics assembly of the Human Skin Microbiome Metagenome (human skin metagenome) data set.
TAGTACACCGCTAGTAGCACACGTTTGCTCATCGTCCCCTGCCCCTTGAAATAAGCAATGATAGCAACCCTGCTGCGGCGTAAATAATGCCAGTTGCCCGGTTTGCGCAATGGCAGACGCTGATAATAATGACAAATTTGACTTGACAGCGATGGTATTAATAAGGTCTCGTGTTTTGAAGTTATCGGTACAATCGCAAATTAATTTGCTTAGGCTATTTATTTGGGTTTGTTCAACCATTTGTTGATAATTATCGGCTGTTAAACGTGCTTGTATGGCGATAACATCACAAAATGCATTGATTTGATTTAATTTAGCCTTGGCTACCAGCGCTTTAGATTGACCGATGTCGTGAGGGGTAAATAACGACTGCCGCTGCAGATTGCTCTCATCAATCGTATCATCGTCAATAATAAGCATTTTGCCAATGCCAGCACGGCACAAGGTCTCTGCAAGTGGGCAACCCAGCCCGCCCATGCCTATAATAATTGCACAGCTATTTTTTAGCCGCGTTTGTGCTTCTATATCCCACCCTTCTAGCAATATTTGGCGGGCATAGCGTAGCATTTCTGCATCGGTTAATTCTGTTTGTTCTGACATAGTTGTTAAATTTCACATATTTACTTAGGCTATTTTAGCCCATTAATTTAGTACACCCAGCGTTACTCGGTCATTGTGCCCATAGTCTTTGACGGTGATTACATCGCCAAAGCCATTTGACAGAAACACATCCCTAACCTGTTCACCCTGTTCATGCCCATGTTCAATCGCTAATAACCCATGAGGCTGTAAAAATTGTGGCGCAGTTTTAACAATATGACAGATGTCCGCCATGCCCTTATTATCCGCGATTAGCGCGCTAATGGGTTCATCGGTTAAACCTGCCAAGTGGGGATCGTTGGGATCGATATAAGGTGGATTAGATACGATAATATCAAATTTATTGCTTTCATCTCCATGGGCTGTCACCAAGGGTTCATACCAACTGCCTTCAAAAAACGCGATATTACTAACCCCTATTCTTTTAGCATTTTGTGTTGCAACGCTCAGTGCCTGAGGTGATTTGTCTACTGCACTAACGGATGAATTTTTAAATTCTTCTGCCAGCGTGATGGCAATACAACCTGACCCAGTGCCTAAATCCAAAATATTCATTGGTTTGCTTAGGCTATTTCTATGATGGTTAAGCACCGCCTCTATCAACCGTTCGGTATCAGGACGCGGTATTAAAGTATGCTGATTGACTAAAAACTCATGCTGCCAAAAACTTTGTTTACCTAGTACATAAGCGAATGGTTTACCGGCTATCAACTCATCTAGCGCTGCAAAATATTGAGTGGCTATTGCTGCAGTTACCATTTCGCTATCATGGGTAATAAGATAAGTCTGCCCTACATGAAGATACTCACCCAGCAACTGTTTGCGGATGTGTTTTTCAACCGTGCTTGGTACAGCCAACAATGATTGAATAGTGTAAGATGACATTGGGTTATTCATGGGTGATGTTATCGCCTCTTGTCGCATCTTGGCTCATCACATGCTTATCTACCATATAAATCAACAACAGCACAGGAATGCCAATCAATGCGGTAAAAGTGAAAAAAGCAGGATATCCCATAGTTTCTACCATCGCACCTGAGTAGCCACCCAAAATTTTTGGTGTTAAGGTCATCAATGAACTAAGCAGTGCATACTGTACCATGCTAAAGCGAATATTGGTCAATACCGATAAAAAGGCGACGAAGATAGCACTTGCTAGACCTGATGCGAGATTATCAAACATCACCGCTGAGTACATATAAAAAAAATCATGTCCCTTGCCCGCTAAAATCACAAACAATAAATTACTGGCTGACGCTAAAATAGCACCAATCAACATAGCATTCATGATTTTAAAACGCTCGGCAAGCAAGCCGCCTAGAATACCACCTACAATTGACATCCCCATACCAAAGGTTTTGACCGCCAAGGCGATATCGGTTTTGCTAAAGCCTAAATTGACATAAAACAAGTTTGACGTCGTACCTGCCACAATATCTGAAATACGATACAAGCCTATCAATAAAATCAGCCATACGGCTTTTTTCCCATACCGAATGAAAAAGTCTTGAATCGGCGCGACCCACATGTCAACCGCGACTTGCTTTTTGATGATTTTGGCTTTTAATAACACTAAAGCGGTACCAATGGCGATAATAACAGCGCCAATAAATTTAATACTCTCATAAACAAAGCCCAAAAACTTTGACTCAGTCGCTGGAAGCACATGACCGATGACAATAAAACTGGCAATCAGCGCAATCACTGAAATTAAAAATAGTAAAAACAGTTGAAAATAATCCGACATCGGGCGTTCATGCTGCTCACGGGTGACGGTGGGTTCTTTAATCAAAAGGGTAGTGACAACCCCTATGAGCATCAAAGAGGCCATAATATAATAGGTTTGTTGCCAAGCAGCGTAGTTGTAAGTGGCTTTGGTCGAGCCAAAATATTCTGCCAAGAACAGCGCCCCTGCCCCTGCAACAATCAGACCGATTCGGTAGCCTGCCATAAACATACCAGAGAGTACGGGCTGCATGGATTTTTCAGCAATTTCAATGCGATAGGCATCAATCACGATGTCTTGTGTCGCCGCTGAAAAACCTAATAACACGGCAAAAAATGCCATATAATCGAGTACAACATCACTGGTGGGATTAAAACTACCAAGCATGAAAATTGCAAAGGCGACCACAATTTGTGCCACAACCAGCCAACTACGGCGTTGTCCTAGCATTTTGGTTAACAACGGAATCGGCACGGCATTGACGAGGGGCGACCAAACAAACTTAAACGAGTACCCTAGCATCGCCCAACTAAACATGGTGATAATTTTGATATCAAATCCTGCTTCTTTGAGCCAAATTGACAAACTAGAAAATATCAATAGATAAGGCAACCCTGAAGAAAAACCCAATAGCAACATCACCCAAGCGCGCTTGTCCATATAGGCTTTGATGGCTTCGCCCCAAGACTTTTTTGTGCCTGTTGAGCTTTCGCTTGGTAGCGCCGCTTGGTCGTTTGACACAGGTTGTTTTGATATTTCCATGTTACCTCTCACTCATCACGCACGATTTACCACAAAACTTCATTAAAATCTTGCTATTGTAGCGGTTTTCTAGGTCTAGACAAACTAAAATTATTATGGCTGTCTGAAACGTCGATATCTGAAACAAGGCGGCAATACAACTGAATCAATAACTGAGTCAATGTCTACAGACTTGTCACTTTAATCAATTTCTTAAATTTTAAGCCTATTAAATAAGCCTGACTTAAGCAGCTAGGTTTTGAACCTGCTATTTTATGGTAATATGCTATACTTGACACCCTGCGGTGACTTTCAACCTTTTTGTCAGTTGTTAGCTGTTAACGGCTTTGGGGCAAATTATGCAATACCCGATTGCTATCTATCAGCAAAATAATGCCTATCATGTCACGGTACCTGATATTGAAAGCATATCTGTAATTGATAGTAGCATGGCAGGCGCGGTGTCTAACACAGATATGGCGGTAATGCCTAGTTTTGTTAATTTTTAAGTTCAACCAAGCTCATATAGCGAGCATTTTATTTCGTTTTTTATTCGTTTTTTTATTAAGGTCATTTTATGGCAATCAATGTTGTCATCAATCAACGTTATTTACAAATCCAACTCAAACAACTTGAAACCGTTTGGCAGACTGTGATTAATAATTACAATCTGAGCCAAGCTGCCAAAGTATTACATACCAGTCAATCCAGTCTTAGTAAGCATATTGCCGCGCTCGAAAGTCAGCTTCGGGCGGAAGTTTTTGTGCGTCAGGGTAAACGATTGGTGGGTCTCTCCCCTATCGGTGAGCTGCTACTACCGCATATTGAGAAAATATTTGTAGAAGTAAGGTCGATTGAAAATTTAACTTTAGATTTTCAAAATCCCCATCAGGGTGAGTTGTCAATTGCTACGACGCATACCCAAGCACGTTATGTGTTGCCTTGGGTGGTACAGCGCTTTAAACAACAATTCCCCAATGTCCACCTGATTTTACATCAAGCTGACCCTGAGTCGATTGCCAATATGGTGGCACAAGGTCAAGCCGATATTGGCATCGCAACTGAATCGCTGCTTGCACACGATAATCTACACTGTATTCGCTATTATGATTGGTATCATCATGTGATTGTGCCCGTGGGTCATGAGCTTGAAAATCGCACTGAGATTGATATCCAAACCTTAGCAAATTATCCGATTATCACTTATCACGGCGGTTTTACGGGTCGTGGTGCGATTGATAGAGCCTTTAGCGCGGCACAGCTGACCCCTAATATCGTACTTACTGCTTTGGATGCCGATGTGATTAGTACCTATGTCGGTATTGGTATGGGCGTGGGCACGATTGCTGAAATGGCATTTGAAGGTCAGCATTATCGCAATCTTGTCAAAATTCCAACGAAGATTTTTGGAAAACATGTGACGTGGATAGCCACCCGTGTCGATGGCGATATCCGTAATTTTGGCAAAGCTTTCATTGATATTTGTCAGCAACAATTTGGGTGATTGATTTTTTTGGATTCGCCATTATAAAGGGACTACTATTCTTTTTATGATGACTATAATGATGACCAAACAAATCCCTATTTCATTTTTAGACCTTGTTCCTGTACCTGAAGGCAGTGACGCTAAAAACGCGCTTAAGCAAGCGGTGACTGTTGCCCAAACTGCCGAACAAGTAGGTTTTAACCGCTATTGGCTGGCTGAGCACCATAACATGCGCGGCATTGCCAGTACCGCAACCAGTGTGTTGCTAGCTCACATTGGCGCTCACACCTCAACCATACGGATTGGCTCAGGCGGTATCATGCTGCCTAACCATGCGCCGTTAGTGGTTGCAGAACAGTTTGGTACGTTAGCCACTTTGTATGGCGAACGTATCGATCTTGGCGTCGGCCGTGCCCCTGGTACGGATGGAGCAACCTTCCGTGCCTTGCGCCGCACTATGAATGATGCTGAAAACTTCCCGCAAGATGTGCAAGAGCTGATGCATTATTTTGACCCGCTCGATGGTCAGACAGTGACTGCCATGCCGGCTAATGGCTTGAATGTCCCTGTGTGGATTTTAGGGTCGTCTTTATTTGGCGCCAGTCTCGCTGCTGCATTAGGCTTGCCTTATGTATTTGCGTCGCATTTTGCCCCGCAGATGTTATCGCAAGCGGTGACATTGTACCGTGAGAATTTCAAGCCTTCTCGCTACTTGCAACAACCTTATGTGATGGTAGCAAGTAACTTGCTATTGGCCGATACCGATGAGGAAGCCGCTTACCAATTCACCTCAGCGCAGCAAAGTTTTGTCAATTTGCGCCGTGGTAAACCCTCACAAATGCCAAAACCGATTGAGAATATTGATGCTTTTTGGACATCTGCAGAGAAATACATGGTTGAATCGTCGTTGGCAATTTCGTTTGTCGGTACACCTGACAGTGTCAAACCAAAACTTGACCATTTTCTTGAAACTATCCGTCCTGATGAATTGATTGTCACGTGTAATATTTATGACCAACAAGCCCGCCTCAACTCCTTATCTTTGGTGAAAGCGCTTGATTCATTTAGCTTAAACAGCTAATCAACATCACAAAAGCAAAAACCACAAAAAAGCCCAAGATTAACTTGGGCTTTTTTATTATTTCAATAATTCTGATAAAGCCAACTCATTGAGCCGATCCAAATCCTCTTGCGTGTCTACACCGGGCGGCAACAATTCTGAAGCGATATCAATGGCGATACGCATGCCTTGCTCCAAAATACGCAATTGTTCCAATGATTCAAGCTGCTCTAGCTCGCCTTGCTGCCAGACACTAAATTGCTGTAACAAACTGACCCGATAAGCATAAATGCCTAGGTGTCGGTAAGCGTTTTTTGGCGCGCTATTTTCATCACTTTTTGGCTGGTTGGTCAACAATGCTGTATGGCGATCGCAAGGAATCGGCGCTCGGCTAAAATACAAGGCTTCCTTGTGGGCATTTTTGACGACTTTGACCACCGATGGCCGTAAAAACTCTTCAACGCTTTGGATGGGTTCAGCCAAAGTCGCCATCACGCAATCTTTTTTTTGTAGCAGGAGCTCAGTCACTTGTTTGATAAGTCCTGCAGGCACGAGTGGTTCATCGCCTTGCATATTAATCACGATATCTTCAGTTGACCACTGCTGAAGCCTAGCTACTTCAGCAAGCCTATCAGTGCCAGACGCATGATTGGGGTCAGTCATGATGACATTTGCCCCATAGTCTTGACACAGTTTAGCGATGCTATCATCATCTGTTGCCACAAAAATATCATCGGCAATTCCCGCCGATTTCACCGCATTGGCACGATCAATCACCCATAGAATCATCGGCTTACCATGAATTTCTAACAGTGGTTTGTTGGGTAGTCGGGTACTTTTTAGACGGGCTGGTATGACCAAATGTTTTAACATATTGTATTTCCTACAAGTTTTTTAATTGTCAGTATTGTCAGCTAGGGCAACCAATTCACCGATTTGTCGGTCGATTAACGCATAAAAGGCGGCTGATAATTCAGCTTCTACCGGTAACACCCATATGGTTGTTGCAATGTCATTTTTCTCATGACCTTGGGCGAACAAAACACGCAATTTGACCGCATCCTTATCGGTGACGATAATCGGTAACTTTGGCAAGTTGGCAAAATCTTGCAAACTATAAGTGTGATGGTCATTCAATGGCATCGGTATGATGTCAAACCCTAATTGGCTTAGGCTATTAAAAAAACGCTGCGGCAATCCAATCCCTGTCATGGCAATCACTTGTTGGGCAGGTAAGCTATTTTGCAAAGGTGTTTTAAATAAAGGTGTTTTAAATAAAGGTGTTTTAAATAAAGGTTCTAATGGTTTTTGTAGCAAACGCATACGAACATCGGGTGATATGCTATGATTATTTTTGCTTAGGCTATTTGAGAAATGGGTTAAAGCCTGCGCATCCTGCCAATCACTTTGGTGAAATATGACGGTGGTATTGGGCTGATACAGGCGTTTAATCGGTTCGCGCAGAAAGCCTGTGGGCAATAGCTGGCGGTTACCAAAGCCGCGATCGGCATCGACGACAATCCAGTTTTCATCCCTATCCAAGGCAAAATGTTGCAGTCCATCATCCGCCAAAATAAGTTGAATGCTTGGGAATTGCTCAAGCAATAACTCAATTGCTTGACCACGGTTTGGACAGACTGCCATTGGCACGCCTGTACGCTGCACAATCAGACACGGCTCATCACCAACCTCACTGGGCTTTGAATTTGCTGTCACGATACAAGGCATCAGCTTGGCTTGTCCACCATAGCCACGACTGATGACGCCGACCGTCAGCCCTTTTTGCTGCAGGTAAGTTACCACCGCAATGATTAGCGGCGTCTTACCGCTACCGCCAACCGTGATATTGCCCACTACAATGACGGGCACGTTGGGATAATAAACTGGTTTTAGCCCTAATCGATAAATAGTTTTATTGAGCCAAAAAACCAATCCATACAACCAAGACACGGGCAATAACAACCATAGCCAGAGGGATTTGTTGCGCCACGCCTGTAGTAGAGTTTGTTGCATTAGCTTGACAATATATCCTCTTCAAAATGACGCTCATACAACTTGGCATACGTACCTTGCGCGGCTAGCAAACTGTCGTGGGTACCGACTTCAATAATTTCACCTTTATCCATGACCACGATTTTATCGGCATTTTGGATAGTGGTTAATCGGTGCGCGATAACGATGGTGGTTCTGCCATGCATGACGCGCTCCAGCGCTTTTTGGATATAAAATTCTGATTCGTTATCTAGCGCGCTTGTGGCTTCATCCAAAATCAAGATAGGCGCATCTTTTAGCAGGGCACGTGCAATGGATAAGCGTTGGCGTTGTCCGCCAGATAACTGCAGACCCTGTGAGCCTATCTTTGATTGGTAACCCTGCGGCAATTGCATGATAAAATCGTGCGCAAAGGCTGATTTTGCGGCATCAATCACTTGCTCCGAGGTTCGGTTAGATAATTCGCCATAGGCGATATTGTTGTGGATAGAGGTATCAAACAGCACCACTTGTTGGTTGACACTGGCAATCTGACTACGCAGTGAATGTAATGTCAAATCTTCGATAGCGACATCGTCAAGATAAATATTGCCCTTTGTGGGCTCTAGCGCACGCATCAGACAGTTGACTAGAGTAGTTTTACCGGCGCCACTTCGACCGATTAACGCCACCGTTTCACCGGGATTGACCACCAAATTTACGTTGTTGAGCGCTTGTTTGCCATCCTCAAAAGTGACGCTTAGGTTGTTAAGTACTATTTTACCACTCAGGGTTTTTTCAACCTTGCCTGTGTCTTTTTCTTCGGCTTCATCGAGCATCTCAAATATAGAATCCGCCGCCGCCAAACCTTTTTGCAAGCCTTGGTTGATATCGGTCAACGAGCGCACGGGTTTGCTCAGTAGCCCTGCCGCACTGATATAAGCGATAAACTCGCCTGCGGTGGTATCGCCTAATACATTGGGTCTTAATGCAATCCATACCACCACCGCCATCGCGCACGCCATCAATAATTGAATTAATGGGGTATTGATGCTATTGGTCACCACCACCTTTAGCCCTTGTTTAAGATTGGTTAAAGAGGCGTTATTAAACCTTGTCAGCTCGTTTTGCTGACCGCCATAATTTTTGACCACTTGGTAGCCTGTGATGACTTCATTGGTAATATGACTGACTTCACCCATGGACTTTTGAATACCGCGCGACAGGTTACGAAAGCGTTTACTGGCTTTACCGACTAACAATAAAATCGGCGGCAATACCACAAACAACGACAGGCTTAATTTCCAATTACTGTAAAGCAAAAACGCCAACAACCCAATCACGGTCAAACCATCGCGTAACAAGGTTTTGAGCGTATCGGTACCCGCCGCAGTGACTTGCTCGACATCAAAGATTAATTTTGCAGAAATCTGACCGGCATTGTGGTTGAGATAAAATTGGCTAGGTAATCTGAGCAATTTTGAAAACACTTGCATACGCAGCTGATAGACGACATTGCGTGAAATCACTGCGCTAAAGTAATTACCCAAAAATGAGCTAAGTCCGCGCAGTACAAACAACAATACGATTAAAGCTGGAAAAAGATTGATATGCGCTTGATCACGATCATTAATCGCATCAATAATGAATTTGACCAGCTTGGCAATGCCCACTTCGGTGCCTGCATTTAAGGTAAAGCCAATGACGACTAGCGTCATCGCCCACCAATACGGCTTGAGATAACCTAGCAATCTTCGATAGGTCTGCCAACGTGGGTGAGCATTGGAAGGTTTTGAAACGGTCATGGCATCTCAATATATAAAAGAACGACTTAACAGCTATTGTATCAGTAAATTGAACAATAAAAATTATTTGGCATCTGGCGCTGGGGCAATATTACTATCGAGCGAAGTGGCAGGTATCACAGTACTGATATTTAAATTCATAAAGCCCATTTTACCCGCTATATCCATCACTTTAACCACCGATTGGTGACTGGTATCGGCATCAGCAGAGATAACAAATAGCTGCTTTCGGTCTTCACCTGCTTCTTGGCGGATCATTGCCGTCAATTCAGCTTCGCCATTACCAGATAAAGCAATGCCATTGACCAAATAGCTACCATCTTTTTGCACCGCGATTTCAATGCGTTTGCTTTTCTCAGTAATCGGTACGCCCTCTGCTTGCGGCAAAATGATATTGAGTTTACTAAAATGGTTAAAGGTGGTCGACAGCAGTAAAAAAACAATCAAAAACAGCAAGCAATCAATCATCGGGGTAAGATTGATTTCTAAAGGTTCGACCGTGGGTTTACGAAATCGCATGGGTTGACTCTTTTACGCAGCTATACGCCATTAACGAGGCGTGATTAGACCATTGTCCAGTAATTCTTGCATCATCAAACCCGCTTCTTGTTCAAACGCCGCATTGATATCAATGATACGGCGCTGAAAAATACGGTACGCCATCACCGCAGGTATCGCAACGAGCATACCCCCTGCTGTGGTAATCAGCGCTTGTGATACGCCAGCTGCCAGCATGGTCGGATCTTGCATTGCGCCTTCAGTAATCGCTAAGAAGGATGAAATAATCCCCAGTACGGTACCTAACAGACCCAACAATGGGGCGATAGCACCGATGGTACCCAGCATATTAATATGTTTTTCTAATTGGTGAATGGTGATACTGGCGCGGTTTTCCATATGCATGGTCATTGAATCAATCCCATGCTGGCGATTCATGAGTCCTGCAGCAAGGATATCACCCAAAGGCGAATTGAGTTTGACATTCTCAAGCGATTCACGATCAATATCGCCCTGCTCAATCAAATGCTGCATCAATTGTTCACGCAGATGAGCGGGTGTCACTGTACTGACTTTAAGTTTTATCGCGCGCTCAATGATGATAATCAACATCAAAATCGAACATAGGACAATGGGCCACATCAACCAACCGCCTGCTTTAACTAATTCCCACATCCGTTATACTGCCTTTGCCTGTCAATGACTAATAAATTGAGAAAACTAATCTAATGCGCAAGATTAATGCTCAAGTTGCGACTGAAACTGCACAATCAAAGCTTGTAATTCCTCTTCATTGTGAAAAAATATCTCAATACTGCCCTTGCCTTTTGAGGAGCCTTTGATTTTTACCACGGCACCGAGTTGCTCAGAGAGGTGTTGGTTTAGTCGCAGCCTATCATAATCAATTTCTTGGCTTTGTGTCGGCGCTTTTGGATTTAAAATGTCTTTGACTAACGCTTCAGTCTGACGAACGGTCAATTGACCCTGTATAATTTTTTTGGCAATAACAGGCTGCTGTTTGGGTGACAGCGCCAATAATGCCCTGGCATGCCCCATATCCATTTGCCCTTCATTTAACGCTTGTTTGACATCGTCATGTAATTGGTTCAAACGCAACAAATTAGAAACCGTTGTTCTTGCCTTACCGACCACATCCGCAATTTGCGAATGACTCATGCCAAATTCATCATGAAAACGCTGCAATGCGGCAGCCTGTTCCATGACGCTCAAATCTTCCCGTTGTATATTTTCAATCAATGCCAAAGCGATTGCCAAGTCATCTGACATTGGGCGCATGATGGCGGGTATATGGGTTAGACCCGCAATTTGCGCCGCACGCCAGCGACGTTCACCCGCGATAATTTCATGGGTAATCGGGGAATTGGGCAATACTTTGGCTAAGGGTCGAATCACAATAGGCTGCATCACGCCATGCTGCTTGATAGACGTTGCCAGCTCTTGCAAGGCATCTTCGTCCAAATCAATGCGCGGCTGATACTTGCCACGCTGCAAATACGCGACGTTGATATGCATCAAATTTAACCCAGCCACATTACTACTATCATTACTATTATTATTGGCATCGTTATTTATGGGTGTGTTATCGGTATTTGACGTTACTGTTTTGGCGGGTTTTGGGGTGAGTGGTTTGGGGGTTACCGCAGCTGTAGGCGATTTTTTGGCTACAGCTATAGTGTCGCTAGCTTCGGCTGATTCATCATCCGAGACATTTTGCCCATCATCGGTTGACTTGGCATTTAGTTTTTCAGCGCTTTTAGCGTCATCGACAGCGGCTCGAACACTCGCATCGATTAGATTACCGGTAATCAATTTTTCTGTTTTGATTGAGCCGAGTAACGCATCAAGTCCTCGATTTGATGCCAATCCACGCTTTTTAACCATGTCGAAATTCCCAATGCCATTAAATAGTTAAAAATGACTGATAAAAAATTAAACCAATGCCGCCATTTTTGAACTGGCTATTTTAGCAGATTCGCCATAGCTTGAAAAATAGTTTCATTGCTTTTGTCGGTGCGCACTTGCCAACAAATTAACAAAAAAAGTGCCTAAACAGTTTAATTTAGGCAAGTTGGAATTGGCGACTTTGCTTGATAATTTCATTGGCAAGGCGAATATACGCTTGTGAGCCTTTTGAATTCATCTCATAATCAAGCGCAGGGATGCCGTGCGCCGGTGCTTCTGCTAGACGAATATTACGGGGAATAATGGTATTAAATAAAATCGGACCAAAATGCTCAATCAATTCCATAGAGACATCATTTGCCAAGGTATTGCGCGGATCAAACATGGTTCTTAGCACACCGCGGATATGCAAGTTTGGGTTTAGCGACTTCAAACGCTCAATGGTTTGCGATAAATCCGCCAATCCTTCCAATGCAAAATATTCACATTGCATCGGGATAATCACCCCTGATGTGGCACACATCGCATTGATGGTAAGTAAACTTAAACTCGGGGCGCAGTCAATCACGATAAAATCATACGGCTTAGTCGCGCGGCCGTTTTTGGCAGGCATATCAGCGAGCTGCTGCATGGCTTTTGACAAAATTGCATGATTTTCAGGCTTTTGACTTAAATGCAAATCACTGCCTGACAATTCATTGTTGGCACCGACAATATCAAACCCATTCGGGGTTTTGACAATCGCCTCATGGATTGGCAAATCATCTAATAGCACATCAGCAATACTGTACTCTAACTCGCGTTTATCCAGCCCTGATGCCGTGGTCGCATTGCCTTGGGCATCCAAATCAATCAGTAAAACTTTTTTGCGGCGATGTGCCAGTGCACTTGCCAAATTAACCGCGGTGGTGGTTTTGCCCACCCCACCTTTTTGATTAGCAATGGCTAAAATATCCATGAACTGTCTCGCAATGTGTTGATAAAAAGGTTGAAAATTGTAGTCAAAAACAGCCAGTTTTTCAAACCCTAATACCGGTAAAACTAGCTGAAATGGGATGTTTATCTTTGCAAATAAATCAAATGGCGTGATTCATAGAGCTCTGGCACGGTTAACACTTGGGTGTTAATTTGCCACTCATTTTGAAGCGCTTGAATCTCGTCAACAGGTTCAACCCCCTTCATGGCACAAATGATACCATTGTCTGCCAATTTGCTTTGACTATGGGTGACAAAATCCACCAGTGATGCAAACGCCCTTGAGGTAATCACTTGATAACTACCTGCATGCGCTTCAATACGACTGGCAACCGGTGTTAGATTTTTTAACCCCAATTCACTGGCGACTTGTTTGATAAAGCGAATTTTCTTTTGGTTACTATCGAGTGCTGTCACCGCACGTTGTGGCTGACAAATGGCAACTATCACCGCTGGCAAACCCGCACCCGTCCCAATATCTAGCAAATCACCGGCTGGCAAAAATGGTACAATCGATAAACTATCAAAGATATGTTTGATTAATGCTTGTTGGTCATCTTTGATAGCGGTCAAATTATACGCTTTATTCCAAAATAACAGCTGCTGTAGATAGTACAGTAGCTGTAATTGCTGCTCATCCGATAGTGGCAACTTTAACTCAGAGAGTGCTTGTTGCAACTGCGGTTGTAATTTTACGTACTGAGGTTGTAGCTTTACATTAATCTGCGCCATTAAAACACCCGATTAAGACCATTGAGCGCAGCAACGCGATAGGCTTCTGCCATCGTTGGGTAGTTAAAGGTAGTATTGACAAAGTATTCTAGCGTATTGCTGCCCTTACTTTCCATCACTGCTTGTCCGATATGAATAATCTCAGAGGCGTGATTGCCGTAACAATGGATACCCAAAATCTCTAAGGTTTCACGGTGGAACAGTATTTTTAACACCCCACTACGCTCACCGATGATTTGTGCGCGGGCAAGGTGTTTGAAGAAGGCTTGCCCGACTTCATACGGCACTTTTTCGGCGGTTAATTCTTGTTCGTTTTTACCAATGCTTGAAATTTCAGGAATGGTATAAATACCCGTTGGCACACTGCGAACAGGTTGTGCGTTTTCATCGCCCACCATATAAGCAGCGGCGCAGCGTCCCTGGTCGTAAGCTGCCGATGCAAGCGATGGCCAGCCAATCACATCCCCTGCTGCATAAATATTTGGGATATCGGTTTGGTAATGCTCATTGACTTTGAGTTGACCACGGCTGTTTGCGGTGAGTCCGATGGCGGCAAGGTTGAGACTGTCGGTATTACCTGAGCGACCGTTTGACCATAAAATAGCGTCAGACTTGATGCGTTTACCACTTTTTAGGTATAAAATCACGCAGTCATCATAAGTTTCTAGCCGTTCAATTTCTTCTTTATTGCGAATCAACACGCCAAATTGTCTAAAGTCATGCGACAACGCGTCAGAAATCTCATCATCCAGATAGCTAAGCAACTGCTCTTGGGTATTAATCAAATCTACTTTATAGCCAAGACCGGTAAAAATAGACGCATACTCACAGCCAATCACGCCTGCACCATAAATAATAATGCGCTGTACCACATAATCCATTTGTAGGATTTTATCAGAATCAAACACGCGAGGATGGCTAAAATCTAACAAATCTGGGCGATAAGGACGGCTACCCACAGTAATAATGGCTTGTTCAAAGGTAATGTCTTGCTCGGTACCATCACTCATATCAACATGAATGGTATGGGTATCTTTAAAACTTGCCCAACCATTGATTAAGTCAATTTGATTGCGCTCATAAAAACGGGTATGGGTTTCTACCTGATTACGCACCACTTCGCGCGCTTTGGTTAATACTTTATTGAGTGGAATTTGGTGATAGTCAATGCCTTGGTTTAAGATAGGATCGCGGCGATTACCGATAATATTAAACACCGACTGACGCAATGCTTTACTTGGAATCGTGCCTACGTGCGTACAGTTGCCCCCCACTTGTTTGCGTGGATCAATCACGGCAACTTTTTGCCCAGATTTGGCGATTTTCATCGCTGCTGCTTCACCCGCGGGTCCTGCGCCAATCACAATAGCATCATAATCATAGGCATGGCTAACGGCATCTTGACGTTTATAACGCTTTAAATTGATGCGGGTGTTATCTAGCGGGCTAATTAAATCAAAATGCACCGATGCATCATCAAAATGTTTGACCTTATCATCGTCTTCACTGATACTGACGGTATTGGCTTTTTTATCAGAATCCGAAATTTCAGTTTTGGTTGGTTTTGCCAAAATTTCGGTAATATTTTCTTGGGGTTCAATAATTGACTGTGTGTTGGAATCACAGATGTTTTCGTTGTCATTGTTTGTAGGGGGAATTTGAGTAACTTTGTCATTAATCCGTTTTTTTGGCATATTAGCTCCCATATTTTAAGCCTTGATAATGAATAAAAAATTTTTAAATGAAATATAAAATACGATAAATTAACCGTATGTTAAGAAATTACATTAACCAATTCGACGTTTTAACCCCGTCATCTGTAAAATACGCGTCGCGATTTCTTCAATCGACATCGTGGATACATCAATATTTGGAATCCCTTGAGAAATATAAATACCTTGAATGGCGCGCAACTCCTGCTGACATTGCTGATAACTTGCATAGCGACTACCTGCACGGCGCTCGTTACGAATTTTTACCAGTCGATCGGTGTCAATCACCAAACCAAACAGTTTGTCACGGTAGGGCTTTAACGCTTTTGGCAACGAATTTTCATATAAATCATCTTCAGTCAACGGATAATTCGCCGCACGAATACCGAATTGCAACGCTAGGTATAAAGAGGTGGGCGTTTTGCCCGAACGTGATACCCCAATCAAAATAATATCTGCCGCATCATAATGGGTGGTACGCGCGCCATCATCATTGTCTAAAGCAAAATGCACCGCATCGATACGCGATTTATAGTTTTCAGAATCGACATCCCCATGCGCATGACCGGTATGCGGTGCAGGTTGTACTTTGATTTCATCGGCAATTTTACTAATTAAGCCTTCATAAATATCCAAGTTAAAGGCATCTGCACCGTTGATTCGCTCACGAATCACAGGGTCAACGATTGTATCAAAGACTAGCGGCTTTACCCCATCACGTTGGTGGGCAAGATTGATTTGATTGACCGCTTCATCGGCGCGATCAAGGGTATCAACATAAGGAATAACCCGAGTCTCAAATGGTACCGTGGGAAATTGGCTTAAAATAGAGCGACCTAGGGTTTCAGACGTAATCGCGGTACCATCGGAGATAAAAAACACACTTCGCAACGACTGCGAATTTGCAAAATTTAAGGCGTCTTTATTTTGAATCGTGGCTTTGATTTGCTCAATGGTCATGAAAAATTATCCAAAAAAATGACAAGCAGCGTCCATACTAATTTAAATTAACACTGGTTTAAACTCATACTGATGGTCAACCTCACACATTAACTGCGTTTTTGGCAGTGAATGTCATCTATTAATGTCGTTATCAGTGCCGACACTATCGTTTGTCTTACAGGTCGAGAGTTTGTTATTATACGTGACTTGTAGGCTTTAATCTAACAAATCGATGCTTAATTTGCCTTAATTAGCCATCAGTTATTGTCATTGAAGGCTTATCTACGTTTTTTCTCCCCTTAAACTCAAAGATATCCAAGCAAAATTTTAGTTGAATTGTTGATCGCTGACAGTTTTTTTAAAATTATAAATTTTTTGCTAGAAAATCATTTTTTAAGATGAATTTTCTACGAAATACCGTTATAATCTTTTCAAAATAATCTTTATTTCACGGAGTTATCACCTTGAACGCACAAGTTATCTCACTCGACAAGTTAGGCAAAAACGACATTGACAAAGTAGGCGGTAAAAACGCTTCATTAGGTGAAATGATTAGTCACCTAACAGATTTAGGGGTAAGCGTACCAGGTGGTTTTGCAACAACGTCTGAAGCTTTTAACAAATTCTTAATCGGTACAGGTCTTCAAGACAAAATCAAAGACGCGCTTCAAGGTCTGGATGTGGATGATGTGGCGGCTTTAACTGCCACGGGCAAAAAAATCCGCGACATGATTATTGAGCAAGAGTTGCCTAAAGATTTGGAACAAGAAATCCGTGATGCTTTTGCCGAGATGAGCCAAGGCGAGGACATCGCTGTTGCAGTTCGTTCATCAGCGACTGCTGAAGATTTACCAGACGCCTCATTTGCTGGTCAACAAGAAACTTTCCTCAATATCCGTGGTATTGACAATATCTTGATTGCTATTAAAGAAGTCTTTGCTTCTTTATACAATGACCGCGCCATCGCTTACCGCGTTCACAAAGGTTTTGAGCACGCAGGTGTTGCCTTATCAGCTGGCGTACAACGCATGGTACGTTCAGAGACAGGCACTTCAGGTGTGATGTTCACCATTGATACCGAAAGTGGTTTTAATGACGTGGTATTTATTACCGCAAGCTATGGCTTGGGTGAAATGGTCGTGCAAGGTGCGGTGAACCCTGACGAATTCTACATTTCAAAAGCCTTGTTAAATGCCGGCAAACCTGCGGTTATTCGCCGCAACCTCGGCAGCAAACAACAAAAAATGGTTTATGCAGACGAGCACTCAGCCGGCAAATCAGTCAAAATAGTCCCAGTAGACAAAGCAGAACGCAACCAATTTTCACTGAGCAATGAAGAATTGGTTGAACTTGCCAAACAAGCGTTAATCATCGAAAAACATTATGGTCATGCGATGGATATCGAATGGGCAAAAGATGGTGATAGCAACAAATTATTCATTGTGCAAGCGCGTCCAGAGACAGTAAAAAGCCGTGAAAGCCAAAATGTCATGGAGCGTTACATCCTTAAAGAAAAAGGCGATGTCATCTGTGAAGGTCGTTCAATTGGTCAACGTATCGGCGCAGGTACTGTACGCGTGGTCAACTCAATCCATGAAATGGATAAAGTACAAGAAGGTGACGTCCTTGTGTCTGATATGACTGACCCAGACTGGGAACCCGTCATGAAACGTGCCGCTGCTATCATCACTAACCGTGGTGGTCGTACCTGTCATGCGGCAATTATCGCGCGTGAATTGGGCGTCCCTGCCATCGTGGGTTGTGGTAACGCCACTGACCTATTGACCGATGGTCAAGCAGTCACTGTATCTTGTGCAGAAGGTGATACCGGTTATATCTACGAAGGTCAATTGGACTTTGAAATCCAAAACAACTCAATTGAGTCAATGCCAGACTTGGCATTTAAAATTATGATGAACGTCGGTAACCCTGACCGCGCCTTTGGATTTGCCCAAATCCCTAATGAAGGGGTGGGTCTGGCACGGTTAGAATTCATCATCAACCGTATGATTGGTGTGCATCCAAAGGCACTGCTTAACATGAACACCCTACCACGCGAAATCGTACAAGCGATTCAAGAGCGTATGGCAGGTTATGCTTCACCGGTTGACTTCTACGTTGATAAATTGGTTGAAGGTATTTCAACCCTAGCGGTCGCATTTAAAGATAAGAAAGTTATCGTACGTATGTCTGACTTTAAATCGAATGAATATGCAAACTTAATCGGCGGTAAACTATACGAGCCATCTGAAGAAAACCCAATGCTCGGTTTCCGTGGTGCCAGCCGTTATGTGTCAGAAAATTTCCGTGACTGCTTTGAATTAGAATGTCGTGCATTAAAACGTGTTCGTGATGAAATGGGCTTAACCAACGTTGAGATTATGATTCCATTCGTACGTACGACGGAAGAAGCGCGTAAGGTATTAGAGCTACTTGAGAAAAATGGTCTTAAACGTGGTGAAAACGGTTTACGCGTCATCATGATGTGTGAGTTGCCAACCAATGCCTTGTTGGCGGAAGAATTTTTACAATACTTCGATGGTTTCTCAATCGGCTCAAACGATTTAACCCAGTTAACGCTTGGTCTTGACCGTGATTCGGGTATCGTATCTCAATCATTTGATGAACGTGACCCAGCGGTTAAAAAACTACTGAAAATGGCTATCGATGCCTGTAACGCACAAGGCAAGTATATCGGTATCTGTGGACAAGGCCCTTCTGACCATCCAGACCTAGCGATGTGGTTAATGGAACAAGGTATTACTTCTGTTTCATTGAATCCGGATTCGGTGTTAGACACTTGGTTCTTCTTAGCAAAAACCGAAAAATAAGCTTGTTGGCATTCATAAAGCCCTTAGTTTTGACTAAGGGCTTTTTTTGGTGTCAAAAAAAACCTAGCATGGATATAACACACTAGGTTCTTTTGACCTAAAACTTATAACAACACGCGGCGTGGATCTGCTAGTAATTTTGCAATATATCGGGTAAATACCGCAGCGTCCGCACCATTAATCACACGGTGGTCATACGATAATGACAACGGTAGCATTAAACGTGGCTCAAACTCGCCTTTGGTCTCATTCCAACGTGGCTGAATACTAGATTCACTGATGCCTAAAATCGCAACTTGTGGCCAATTGACCAGCGGCGTAAAATAAGTACCGCCAAGATTGCCTTGACTTGAAATCGTAAATGACGCGCCGGTTAACTCTTTGGCAGATAGTTTTTTATCACGCGCTTTTTTGGCAAGCTCACCGATTTCAATCGCTAGTTGCTTGATGCCTTTTTGCTCTACACGTTGAATGACAGGGACTGTCAAACCCTCCTCGGTGGCGACGGCAAAGCCTAAATTCACAGATTTACGGATGATAATTTGGGTATTGTCATCGCTTAAATGGCTGTTAAATTTTGGATGTTGCATGAGCGCGTAAGCGGTTACTTTCATGATGAAAGCCAGAATAGTTAGACTCACCCCTTCTTTTTTCATCTCATCTTTTAAGTCACCACGCAATTTTTCAACATCGGTAATATCTGCCAAATCAAACTGGGTCACTTGTGGCAAATAGGTATTGTAATTAAGCTGCGGAATTGAGACTTTTTGTAGACGGGTCAAATCTTGGCGCTCAATTTCTCCCCAAATTTCCGTTTTACTCATATCGGGTAAATTAGGTAATCCTGAGCGAGCCGCTGAAGGCGCAGATATATTATTTGCTGCTGCGGGCGTGCTAACTGCTTTTATTGTATTTTTGACATAAGCAAACACGTCTTCTTTGACAATACGCCCATTAGCGCCCGTGCCAGTCACCTCACTGACATCAACACCCAATTGGCGCGTAAGTTTGCGCACCGCAGGACCTGCATAAACTGCGGCGTTTTTGGCATTAATTTGCGCTTCAGACAGTTTTGACTCTGAACTTGACTGACTAGATGGTGTACTGGCGCTATTAGTTGAAGTTGACGCGGTATTTTGCGTTTTAGCGACTTCTTGCTGAGCGGTATGGGTGGTCGCTTGCGGCTGTGATGCTGAACTTGATGCTGATTGCACTGACCCTGTCGCTTCAATCACAACAAAGTCTTGACCATTGGTGACGGTATCGCCAGGGTTAACCAGTAATTCAACCACTTTACCTGCGACTGGCGAGGGGACTTCCACCGAGGCTTTATCGGATTCTACCAACAACAAGGGTTGTTCTGCTGTGATCTCATCGCCTACTTTGACCATCCATTCACTAATCTGTGCCGATTCTACCCCTAAATCGGGCAAACCAAAGGTTTGTTTACCAGCGGGTGTGGATGATTGAGGCGCAGATACCGTTTGAGCGGGTGGCTCATTTTGGTTTGCGGCTGAAGTGGCTTGACTGGCAGCTTGTTCTGATGAGTCACTGGCTAATGATGACTGTTGCGTAGCTGATTGGGAGGCCATCACGATAAAATCTTGACCATTGGCGACCGTATCACCTGCATTGACTAAAAATTTGACAATTTTTCCACTGACAGGTGCCGGTACTTCGACCGATGCTTTATCGGATTCGACCAATACCAGCGGTTGTTCAGCAGTGACAGTATCGCCTTCTTTGACCAACCACTCACTAATTTCTGCGCTATCGACACCCAAATCTGGCAATGTATAAGTTGCTTCAGCTGATGTAGATGTGGGCTGTGATTGGTTTGACGCAGCCATAGACGGCGCTTGCGATGAAGTCGCATTAGCCTCTTTAGCCTCTTTAGCCTCTTTAGTCTCTTTAATTTCTCCAGCTTCGTTAGATTGGGCTGCTTGTTGGTCTGTCTGTTGCGCAGATTGCTCTACGGGTGTAGTGTTGGATTGGCTATTGTCTACACTATCGATGGTGAGAATCACATCACCTTCTTTGACCTTATCGCCGATTTGGATACTAATCGCTGTAATAGTCCCTGCTGATGTCGCAGGTACTTCTACAGAGGCTTTGTCAGACTCTAATAAGACAATGTTATCGTCCACATTGATGACATCGCCGACTTTGACCATAATTTCGCTGACTTCAGCGCTATCAACGCCTAAGTCGGGAACTTTGATTTCCATGGGTTTATCCTTAAATTTTTATTTTTACTAAGTGGGCAATCAGCCGCTAATACGTGGCTGATTACCTACTATTAATTTCTCTTATTCAGGTTTGTCGTTAAGAATTGGCGCATCGGCTTTATCTTCTGCTTTGCCGTCTGCTGAAATCGCTTCATCATCCTCTTCAACCAAGGTTGGTACAGGTTTTGGATGCGCGCCTAAAATCGCTGGGGCATCTGGAGAATGGTCGATTTGTACTTGAGGATGCCAAGCAGGTGAAGCATCGGCATCAATACCTAAGCTACTAATCGCATCTTTGACCAAACGCGCATCAACTTCACCTTCATCTGCCAATAGTTTAAGCGTTGCTACCACAATGTGGGCGGCATCTACTTTGAAGTAACTACGTAATTGGCGGCGACTATCCGAACGACCAAAACCATCGGTACCTAAGGTGGCATACGGACGACTGTCTGGTAGGTAGGCGCGGATTTGTTCAGAGAATATGCGCATATAGTCAGTGGCGGCGACTACAATACCTTCATGCTGCGCAAGTTGTTCAGTAACCCAAGGCGTACGCTGTTCATCTAGTGGGTGCAGACGATTGTACTCATCACATGCCATGCCTTCACGAGTGAGTTCATTAAAGCTTGTGACACTCCACACGTTGGCATTGATATTGAATTCTTCAGCTAGAATTTGTGCGGCTTTTTCAACCTCACGTAAAATCACGCCTGAACCTAGCAATTGCACTTGTTTTGAACCATTATCTTTGAGCAAGTACATGCCTTTTTTGATGCCTTCTTCTACCCCTGTTGGCATGGCTGGTTGCTCGTAGTTTTCATTCATTAAGGTGATATAATAGAAAACCCGTTCGCCTTCACCATACATACGGCGCAGACCATCTTGTACGACCACCGCTAGCTCATAACCATAACATGGGTCATAAGTGACACAGTTTGGCACCGTGTTAAATAAAATCAACTGATGACCATCTTGGTGCTGTAAGCCTTCGCCATTGAGTGTGGTACGACCTGCGGTACCGCCAAGCAAGAAGCCTTGCGCCTGCATATCGCCTGCAGCCCAAACTAAATCACCGACGCGTTGGAAACCAAACATCGAATAATAGATATAAAAAGGAATCATCGGTAACGCATTGGTTGAATAACTGGTCGCTAACGCAATCCAAGCACTCATCGCACCCGCTTCATTAATGCCTTCTTCCAGCATGTGACCGTCTTTGGCTTCTTTATAACCCATCAAGGCTTCATGGTCTTCAGGGGTATAATTTTGACCCGATGCCGAGTAGATACCCAATTGGCGGAACATACCTTCAAGACCAAAAGTACGGGCTTCATCAGGCACAATCGGCACCACACGCTCTTGCAGCGCTTTATTTTTTAGCAGTGCCGCTAGCAAGCGTACAAATACCATGGTAGTAGACTGTTCTTTGCCTGCACTACCTTGTAGTAATTTATCAAAAATCTCTAACCCTGGGACATCGAGTGGAATATGACCACTACGGCGATTGGGCAAATGTCCGCCCAGTGCTTGACGGCGACCTTTCAGATATTGGATTTCAGCAGAATTTTCATCAGGACGATAAAACGGCAATTCTTCAAGCTGCGTATCGGTAAATGGCAAATCAAAACGATCACGGAAGTATTTTAATGAGTCAATTTCGAGTTTTTTGATTTGGTGGGTTTTGTTGACCGCTTGGCTTTGGTTAGATAAGCCATAACCTTTGACGGTTTTAACCAAAATCACTGTGGGCTGACCTTTGGCTTTCATGGCTTCACTAAATGCGGCATACACCTTCATCGGGTCGTGACCACCACGGTCTAAATTTTGGATTTCTTGGTCAGTCCAATCTTTGACCATCTCAGCAAGTTCTGGGTATTTACCAAAGAAATAGTCACGGACAAATTTACCATCACGCGCTTTATACACTTGGTATTCACCATCGAGGGTCTCAAGCATACGGTGTTTGAGCGCGCCTGTATGGTCTTTATCTAGCAGCGTATCCCATTTACCACCCCAAATGACTTTAATTACCCGCCAGCCTGCACCGCGAAACACAGATTCAAGCTCTTGGATGATTTTACCGTTACCACGTACCGGACCATCTAGACGCTGTAAGTTACAGTTAATCACCCAAATCAAATTTTCTAGGTTCTCGCGACCGGCTAGTGAGATAGCACCTAAGCTCTCTGGCTCATCGGTTTCACCATCGCCCAAGAATGCCCAAATCTTGCGACCTTCTTTTGGAATCAAGCCGCGATTTTCAAGATATTGATGCACATGCGCGTGATAAATCGACATGATTGGGCCTAAACCCATCGACACGGTTGGGAACTGCCAATAGTCAGGCATCAAATAAGGGTGTGGGTAGCTAGATAGCCCTTTGCCGCCTACTTCACGGCGAAAATTTGTTAGCTGCTCTTCAGTCAATCGACCTTCTAAAAATGAGCGAGCATACATCCCTGGCGAACCGTGACCTTGATAATAAATCATATCACCGCCAAAGCTTTCACTCGCTGCGCGCCAAAAATGGTTAAAACCTGTTTCGTATAACGTCGCGCTTGAGGCAAACGTCGCTAGGTGACCGCCTAAGTCGTCGTCATTTTTGTTGGCACGCATCACCATCGCCACCGCATTGTAACGAATGATAGCGCGAATTTTACGCTCTAGGGTTAAATCACCGGGATACGAGGGTTGATCTTCTACAGGAATAGTGTTGATGTAAGCGGTGTCAAGACGGTTAACGCGCAATCCTTCTTGTACCGCCTTATCATAGATGGCTTTTAGTAAAAAAGTGGCACGTTTTTTTCCCACTGACTTGATCACCGAATCAAAGGCATCAAGCCATTCTTGGGTTTCTTGACTATCAGGGTCTTTAAAATACTGATATTGCATTTTTCGTTCCTTCTGGCAATGGCATCCATCCATGGAAATAACCTAGAATGGAGCTAGGTTGTAAACGACTCAAAGTATTCAACTATTAGACACAAAACATTGTTATAAATAGCGATAGCAATATTTTACATGAAAAAAATATTTATGTATTTTCCCTAATTTTTAATAGGTATTTAGCTATGAAATAAAGGTGAAAAAACAACTATTTTTTCTGACCGTATAGTAAATTTATCAACAAAGTAAAGCAATAAAAGCGTTAAGTCGCTTGACAGTCAACCATCAACACTTATCAACCGCTTTTTGATAAGCTGGGCGAGCTTGGCATTTTTTTAGCCAATTGTGAATATTGGCGTATTTTGCCTCTAAACTATGGGTTTCATGCATGGCGTTTATGCCAAATTCAAGCTGTATATCAGCGCCGCTAAATTGGTTGCCAGCCAGCCATTCATTATTTCCCAAATGCTTATCTAGCATTTTGAGCTGTTCGGTTAATGAATGATTCAGGTAAGATTTGTCTATCCCCGATTTGAGTAATTTTGCCACTTGCTTGATACCTATCGGTGATTTTTTTATCATGGTAGCAAATATTAGTCGGATAATAAGCAAGGGCATCAACGAGCTTTCGGTAAAATGCAGCCAATATCGATACTGCTCATACGCCTCACTGCCATAATCTGGGCGAAATTTTTTATTCAGCACCAGTTGTGAGATTGGCTGTGCATCTTGCGGGTCGCTTGACTGGTCATAGTTATCAATCAAATACTCAATGATATTGGCCGATTCAATCAGCGTTTTTCCATTATCTTGCAGGATAGGTGCCTTACCCATCGGGTGAATTTTTTGCAAAGACTTGGGCGCCAAACCATGATGGCGTTCGTACTTGGTCAACTGATAAGGCAGCTCTAATTCCTCTAATAGCCAAAGAATTCGGAATGAACGTGATTTTTCAAGGTGGTGTAGATGCAGTTTTGACATGGGTATACTCGTCTTTTAATGTAATAGGATTGTTGGAACAAAGTAACTTTAAATTTTATAAGGCTTTAAACTTGCTGGCTGTTGCGAAATTGTAGAATTGAGCGAAAAAAACCAGCTTATTGATTGATAAGCTGGTTTGATAAAGCGAGGTTACAAATAGCAAGGCTACAAATTAGTCATCTAGCTGTTGTGCATCGGCTTCTAGTAAACCATCTTGCTGCAGCGCTTCAGACAACTCGATGTCTTGCAAATCCGCACTGTCTCGTAAATCAGTACCATCTTGCGCGATATTGTCAGCCAATGCTGCCTCTAAGCTATCTTCGTCCAGCTCGTCTTCACTACCGCCTTCAACCAAAGCGATGGAAACCAATGACTCATCTTCTGAAATACGAATCAGGGTGACCCCTTGCGCATTACGACCTGTCTGCGCGATTTGTCCGACAGGTGTACGCACCAGCGTGCCTGCATCAGAAATCAGCACAATATCATCAGCATCGGTTACCGCTAACGCCTGCACCAGCTCGCCATTACGCGCCGTGGTTTTGATGGCAATAATGCCTTTACCGCCACGACCTTTGACAGGGAAATCAGAGACAGGGGTACGTTTGCCAAAGCCACGCTCACAAGCACATAAAATCTCGCCTTGCTGCGGCGCAACAACCAACGACACCACACGGCTAACCGCAACGACACTGTCATTGTCTTGGTCATCTTGGCTATCGTCTTCAAGCTCGGTGTCCTCGTCTTCGATACCTTGATTGGCCAGTAGCGTCACCCGCATACCGCGTACCCCTTTTGCGGTACGACCCATCGCACGGATTTTACTTTCATTAAAGCGAATCGCTTTACCTTCATTAGAGAATAACATGATGTCTTGCTCGCCATCGGTAATGGCAACGCCAATCAAGTTATCGCCGTCATTGAGTTCGACAGCGCGAAGTCCGTTGGCGCGAAGGTTTTTAAATTGTGACAATTGGACGCGTTTTACCATACCCGATGCGGTTGCAAAGAACACATAGCTATTGTCATTTTGCTTGTCGTCTTCGGTCACAGGCAAGATGGCGGTGACTTTTTCATCGGCATCCAATGCAATTAGATTGACCATCGGACGGCCACGCGAACCACGGCTGGCAATAGGCACTTCAAACACTTGTAACCCAAACACACGGCCCCGATCGGTAAAAATCATCACGTTGTTGTGCGTCGATGTGACCACCATATGGTCAATGACATCGTCTGCTTTCATGGCAGTGGCTGACTTGCCTTTACCACCGCGTTTTTGGGCGATATAGTCGCTGATAGGCTGGGTTTTGGCATAACCCGTGCGTGAAACAGTCAATACAACGGTCTGTTCAGGAATCAAATCTGCACGGCTAAAGTCACTGCGGCTATCGACGATTTGGGTTTTGCGTGCATCGCCAAAATCATCACGGATTTGGATTAATTCGTCTTTGATTACTTGCATTAATTGGTCAAAGTTATCCAAAATGCTTTGTAATTGCGCAATGAGTGCCAAGATTTCTTTGAATTCTTGCTGTAGCTTGTCTTGCTCTAGCCCTGTTAAACGGTGCAGCTGCATATCCAAAATAGCATTGACTTGGTCAGGCGATAGACGATAATGTTGGTTGTCATCAATCAGTCCATATGGGGCATTTAGGTCTTCGCCTTCAATCACATCGGGGCGAATCGAATGACTGCCTGCTGCCTCTAACATGGCAATCACGCCACCTGACTGCCAAGTATTGGTCAGTAAGTTATCGCGGGCTTCTTGGCGGTTTGCCGATGCCTTGATAGTGTCAATAATACGATCAATGTTGGCAAGGGCAATCGTTAGTCCTTCGAGCAAATGACCACGCGCCTGCGCTTTTTTGAGTTCAAAAATAGTACGGCGAGTGACAACTTCTTGGCGGTGACGCACAAAAGCGGCAATCAAATCACGCAACGTCATGATTTTAGGTTGACCTTCATCTAAGGCAACCATGTTGATACTAAAACTCGATTCTAAAGGCGTTTGGATAAATAGATTGTTAACGATGACTTCTGCGTTTTCACCCCGTCTTAAGTCAATAGCGATACGCATGCCATCTTTATCTGACTCATCGCGAATCTCGCTAATGCCTTCAAGTTTTTTATCGCGTACCAATTCTGCGATTTTTTCAATCAGTTTTGCTTTATTGGTTTGATACGGAATCTCGGTAAATACAATACGTTCACGTTCTTTATTGGCGCCCGTTTCACTCATCGGTTCGATGTGATATTTGCCGCGCAAATGCAGGCGACCTTTACCGGTGCGATAAGCATCGACAATGCCTGAGCGACCATAAATGATACCGCCTGTTGGGAAATCAGGACCGGTGATATGCTGCATGAGCATTTCACCAGAGATGTGCGGATCATCGGCATAGGCCAAACAGGCATTAATCACTTCCGTCAAATTATGTGGCGCCATATTGGTCGCCATACCCACTGCAATCCCTGTGGCACCATTGACGAGTAAATTTGGAATACGGGCTGGCATGACGCTTGGCATTTGCTCCGAGCCATCATAGTTTGGTTCCCAATCCACAGTGTCTTTATCCAAATCACCCAGCATTTGGTGAGTAAGTTTTTGCATGCGCACTTCGGTATAACGCATCGCTGCGGCAGGGTCATCATCCACTGAGCCAAAATTACCTTGACCATCGATGAGCATATAGCGCATTGAGAACGGCTGCGCCAAACGTACAATCGCGTCATAAACTGCCGTATCGCCATGCGGGTGGTATTTACCGATAACATCACCGACCACACGCGCCGATTTTTTGTAAGGTTTGTTAAAGTCGTTTGATAATTCATGCATCGCGTATAACACACGGCGATGAACAGGTTTGAGCCCATCACGCACATCAGGTAAAGCACGGGAGACAATTACGCTCATGGCATAGTCGAGATAAGATTGTTTTAATTCATCGACGATGCCAATCGGGCTAACGGAATCGGTGGACATGCACGCTCCTTTTATCAAGCTACTTAAATATATGAGTCATCTTATTTATTTTACTTTTCAAGGCGATAGCTAAGTTAACAACCATGCGTTTAAAAGCAATGCGCAATTTTGACCAAAAGCTGCAAAAAACCCCAATCAAAACTTTTAGAAAAGTAACACAGACGACGTTATATTTTTAGGATAGTAAAAAGGAATAATTATAGCATAAAACGCATGATTTAGCAGTTAACCCACCGCCAAATGTCGACGGTAACATCAAAATATCATGCTTTGACGGGTGTTATTTTACCCCCATGGCAAACTGCCCAAACTTTACCAGTTATTTTTACAAGCTATAAAATAATCGGATTAAATCTGAGGCTCGATATCAAACTGTCTAATGACAAAGCCTGTTGATAAACAGGCTTTGTTAAATGGGTATCAGTTAAGTGCGTGTTGGTTAATTGGCTATAGTTTCAGGCTATCGCCAATTTAGAACTGGCTAAACTTAGAACTGACTAAACAATGTCTGTGCCACACCCATACAATATGGCGTGACTAAACCATGATATTGCATAGCAACGGCTTGTGATGGATTGCCCCCGTTGGCAGCCGCATTTGCCGCAATATTTTGCACTTTGCTAGCAAATCCTGCCTGCATTTTTTCTGATTGAGACTGGATGCTATTATTGTTGACGGTATCAAAACCTAACGTTTGATAAACCGGTTTTTGACGCGTTGCGCGATTGGTGATATCAATATCAATAATTCCCAACTTGGTCGCGCTAGTTTTATTAGTATCTGTGTCCCATAGTTTTTTCATTAAACTACTATTGACGTCAAAGAACACCATCGGATCTTGGTTACCACCACACATAATGACAGGCATTGTTGGTAAATAGCCACGCAAGTCATTGGCTTTTAACGCTTTACGTAGGGGATGTTCAGGCAGTGTGGCAGGCACTGGGCTATAGTTGGTATAGCCTTGTAAATAAGGCACTGCCCAATCGACATTTTTTTGGGCATCCGCCAAGTACCCTAATCGGTAGTCATTTTTGACTAAATAATGCGTGGTGTCAAAGCCAAAGCTAAATGCTGGGTCAGACGGTGATATCGCATCGAGCGTTGAATTGCCCGTTGGGGCTTTCTGAAACATCGCTGAGGCAGGCAATTTGCCACTTAAAATGAGCTGCATATCAGTCATGCTGGCGCTAGGCAGTAGCGAGGGGATTTCATCGGCATTGGCTGGCGCAAACATGTCACTGGGTTTGGCATAAATATTGCCATACTGCTCTTGATAGTTGCGAGCCATCAGCGGAGCAAAAAACGTCGCACCGAGCATGACTTTGCCACCAAATACCACATCACCAAAGGCTTCCATGGCATAGGGTCCAGAAATTGGCAGTGCTGCTGTCACAGGTTCTTTAAGCGTTTCAAGATAGCGTGTGGTTGCCATGGTGACATAGCCACCTTGAGAATAACCTGTGATAAACAATTTGCCATTGTCAGCGACATTGGTTGCACTGCCCGTGCGGCGTACCACTTCCCTGCCTGCTTTTAACGCATCTGCCATCTCGTGTGACTGCTGCTGGGCATTGAGGTACGGGTGATAAGCTAGGCTTGATTTGTCATAACCTGCATAATTGGGTGAGATAACCACATAGCCCTGCCCTGCAAACAGAGCCGCTAACAATGTCGCGGCTGGTCCTGCTTCATTGTTGGCATTACCGACTTCTGCAAAATTATAGGCTTTGGTCGTTGCCGTACCGTGGGCATTGAGTACAATGGGTCGATTGCCACTACAGCTTGCATCCGTGCCTGTCGGAATAAACACAGCACCCGTCGCATCGGTCTTATTACCTTTGACATCGACGGTATCATATTGCATGTATTCAACACGCACACCGCACTTGGGCGTGGCTGCAACTTGGCTAAAATCGGGATCTGTGGTATTAAATAACTGGGTTAAGGCGCTGGCGGTGAGATTTTTGGTCGTTAATGGATCTTTGATTAAATTACCTGTGGGCAGTGAAGCAACGCCTGTTTTGGTAGGTGGCGTTGTCGCGGAATCATTGTCGCTACCACAAGCGGCTAAGGTTGAAGCCAACCACACCGAGATAAAAATTTTGGTTAGGTTAAAAGCAGGGTGGATTAAATCAGACTGACGGTGCATCTCATACTCCTTATGAGGAAATTAATGGTTCATATCCTTGAACAACGCATCATGTTACCCAAAAAAAACGGGCATGAAAGCGATACACTCATCATGCCAGTTTTTATACTATTTGAACATCCGTTTCTAAAAAAAATTGCTACTGAAACAAAAAAACCTAAAGTAGCGCTAAACAGGTTTGCGTTTAAACTTGCTCCAAACCGCAGTTACTGGGCCCGATAAGGCGTAAATCACGCTAATCGCCAGCAATCCTGCAGGAATATTATACAGCACGATACCGAGCGCAAACACAATCAAAATCAATGCCACAAACGGGACACGCTTTTTATCAAACTCTTTAAAGCTATAGTATTTTAAATTACTCACCATCAAAAAGCCCGCAACCACCACCCAAATGGCTGCCAAGATTTGAAAAGCGGGACTGGTCGCAGGCAATTCAACTTGCCAATCCATATGCACCATCACAAACGTAGTGACTAAAATAGCGGCTAACGGACTTGCTACCCCGACAAAGTATTTTTTATCAACGACACCAATTTGTACATTAAAACGCGCCAGTCTCAGCGCGGCACAGGCAGCATACACAAAGGCGCAAGCGATACCAATACGCCCCAACGGCTCTAACGCATAATGATAAATCAATAACGCAGGCGCCAGTCCAAACGCGATGCAGTCGGCTAGCGAATCTAGCTGCTCGCCAAAGGGACTTTGTGCATTGAACAGCCTTGCCGCCCGACCATCTAACCCATCTAGCAATGCCGAGATAAAAATCGCCACACAGGCACGCATATAATGCCCTTCCCCCAACGCGCTTTGGGTAATCGAATAAAATGCCGCAAGCAGCGACAATAGCGTAAATGAATTGGGAATTAAATAAACGCCTTTTTGCGCAATCGTTTTGTCAGCGACACGCGCATTTTCAATGACTTCAAAGGTGAGCCCATCATAGTCATCGGTTTCTGCCAATTCACGGTTACGCTGATGCTCAAGCTGAATCGGATTGATATCCTTAGTGTGCTGTTGCGGCTGTTGCGGCTGTTGTAATGCGTCGATGGGCGTCTTGATAAGGGTTGGTTGGTTATTATTATCGTTATTCATTGATTATCCTTGCAGGTTGTCTCTTGCAGGTCGTCTGTAATAAATCGTCTGTTGCTAGGTGCATCGAGCTCGGTAACAAATTGCGAAATTTGGCGGGTTTTGTGACCAGTTAACCCGCCAAGTGTGACATTATTCGCCAACCAACCATTGTACTTTGGTGCGCTGCTCCACACTCATTTGTGGGCTTTCAGGATGCTGCAAAATTGGCTGTAGATATTGCAAAATCTCTTCGGCTTTAGCATCAAATTGCCACGGTGGGTTAATCACCAACATACCCGTCCCATTTAAGCCCATCGGCAAATCGGGTGGGAAAATATTCAGCTCAAGTACCAACTGACGGCGGATTTCGGTGCGTTTCATTTTTTTATAAAACAGCTCAACCGCATCGTTGTTTTTGATGGGGTACCAAAGAGCCAACACCCCGGTTGACCATTTTTTATGCGCTTTGACCAATAAATCTACCAATGCGCTAAAATCACGGTGTTCCTGTTCAAAGGGGGGATCGATTAAAATCAACCCGCGTTTTTCTTGCGGTGGTAGCACCGCCAAAATCCCTTCATAGGCATTGCGATGTTGCACGCCAATGGGCAATTGGTGCAGTTGGTAGTTGAGCGCATCAAACTCGCTTGCTTTCCATTCAAACGCTTCGGCGCGATTGTTAATCTCTGGGTGAGCGTCTTGTTGTTTTTCGATGTGATGGGCAATAAACCAAGGCGAACCTGGATACACATGCTTATCGTAGAATTTTTTGGCGTAGCCAATATCTTGTAGATAGGTTTGCACCGCCTGTGGCGCTTGGCTATTGTCTTGCGCTAGCAGTTTGGTAATGCCATGGATGGCTTCACCCGTTTTTTTGGCTTCATCACTGGCCAGTGAATACAAACCGCGACCACCATACGCATCCAAAATATAATAAGGTTTTGGCTTGGCGCTCATCATCTCAAGTAATTGGAGTAATAAAACGTGTTTTACCACATCAGCGAAGTTGCCCGCGTGGTAGCTGTGTTGATAATTCATAATAAATTTTTCGTAAACAAATTAGCAGGTATGGTAGCATAGCTATCAAAAATTGGCGAAGTTTTTGCTAGAAGTTTTTGCTAAAAATTGCCCAGTTAAATGTTAAACAATGCTGGAGGAAACACAGCGCACATGCCAGAGTTGAATTTTATCCTGCCCAACTGGTTTGAAAAAATAAATGACGCACAGCTTGACGGTCTGGTTAATGACGGGTTTATCGTGCTAGATGACTGTTTTGACGTCAAATTTTTTCAGGCGTTACAAAAAGAGAGTGGCTTGATTGATTACCAAGCCGCCAATTTGACGCAGGGTGAGCGAATCACTAGCATTCGCGGGGATAGCACCCGCTGGATTGATGAGCGCTGTCCGATTGGTATGCAGTATCTACAAGCGATTAATGAGCTCGCGCAATTTTTTAATCAAACCTTATACACAGGCATTCGCCGTAGTGAGGCCCATTATGCCCGCTACCCTGCAGGGTTTGGTTATCAGTGGCATTCAGACAACCCGCAAGGGCGTGATGAACGTGTGTTATCGGCGGTTTTTTATCTCAATGACGGTTGGGGGGCGCCCGATGGCGGTGAAATTGTCGTCATCGATCAGCATGAAACACAACAACAATTACAGCCCCAAGGTAACAGATTGGTGATTTTTAATAGTAACTTAGTCCATCAAGTCGCAATCACCCATCGTGAACGCTTCTCCATTGCCACTTGGATGAGAAAAGATGGGCTAATTAGCCAGTAATAAACTTGCCGCAATCCCCCACATCACAACCCCGATGAGGATATCAAGAATTTTCCAAGACAGTGGTTTGGCAAATAGGGGCTGCAGCACACGCGCACCATAACCCAAACTAAAAAAGAAGATAAACGAAGATAAAATTGCACCCAACGCAAACGCCAGTTTATCGGTAACCTGTGATGCAATCGTCCCAAGCAAAATCACCGTATCTAAATACACATGGGGATTGAGCCAAGTAAATGCCAAGCACATGGCAATCACTTGTTTTAAATTACCAACGTCTTCACCCTGCGCCATGAGCGATTGGTTTGATTGATAAGCCGCAATAAAACTTCGAGCACCATACACAATTAAAAACAACGCCCCTGCGTATTTTGCGATGGTGATAATCAGCGGAAATTGCGAAATCAGCTTGCCAAAACCAAACACGCCACCCGTAATCAACACCGCATCGGATAACGCGCAAATCAAACACACGATAAACACAAATTGTTGTTTTAGCCCTTGTTTAAGCACAAACGCATTCTGCGCCCCAATCGCCAAAATTAACGAAAAGCACACGCTCATGCCCATTAAAAAAGTAGAGATATTCATCGGTACTACATGTCCCCAGTAACATTCGCAAAAAACACAAAAAAGCTCAGTAAGAAAAAAGCATAGCGAGAAAAAAAGCGTATTGTAGCCAAAATGCTAAGCGATTGCGAACAATGCGACCCGCTAAGGCGCTAATTTATGCTAATATGCAGCGCAAATAAGCGAGCTTTTTGAGAGATTTTTGAGAGATTTTAAGGAAACAACAATGACCGATTTTGCCAGTAACGCCACTGATTTAGACCACCTTCAAGCGCAAACCTTAGCACTAAGTTTACAGCTGATGCGCGAGCCATCAGTGACGCCGACTGACCTTGACTGTCAAAATATACTGGCTGAGCGGCTTAACCACCTCGGCTTTGATTGTGAGTTTTTATACTTTGGTGAAAAAGGCGCAACAGGACGCGAAGCAGAAGTCAAAAATTTATGGGCAATCCGTCAAGGTCGTGGGCAGGCGCAGGCGCCCGTATTATGCTTTGCAGGACATACCGATGTCGTGCCCACGGGGGATGTCAGCCAATGGACCTATCCGCCATTTGAGCCTACTATCAAAGATGGCATACTGTATGGGCGTGGTGCTGCAGACATGAAAACAGCGATTGCGGCATTTACTGTCGCTGTTGAAAACTTTGTCGCCAAGCACCCCAATCATCACGGCTCAATTGCTTTCTTAATTACCGCTGATGAAGAAGGTCCTTCGGTCAACGGTACAATCAAAGTGGTGGAAACATTGCAATCTCGCAACCAGCCAATAACTTATTGCTTGATTGGCGAACCCTCTAGTACTCACACCTTGGGTGATATCATCAAAAATGGTCGCCGTGGCTCGCTTGGCGCCATTTTGACAGTCACCGGCAAACAAGGCCATGTTGCCTACCCGCATTTGGCAGTTAACCCCATTCATTATGCTTTGCCAGCACTATCCGAGCTTTGTAGCCAAACTTGGGACAATGGCAATGCGTATTTTCCTGCCACCACCCTGCAAATCTCCAACCTTCATGCAGGCACTGGGGCTAACAATGTGATTCCTGCAACTTTAAGCGCCGAGTTTAATTTTCGTTTTTCCACTGAGACCAACGATGAGAAACTTAAAGCAACTACCCATGCGATTTTTGACAAGCATTTTCAAGACGGTGCAGCCAGTTATCACATCAATTGGAAACTATCGGGCAACCCATTTTTGACGCCACAAGGCAACCTCGTGGGCGCCTGTCAATCCGCGATTAAAGCCGTGACAGGGACAGATACAGAGCTTTCAACCACAGGCGGCACCTCAGATGGTCGTTTTATCGCAACCTTGAATGTTGACAATAGGTCGCCTGAAGTGGTTGAGCTTGGCGTGCGTAATGCAACCATTCACCAGATTGATGAGTGTGTAGAGGTTGAAGATTTGGGTAAACTTGCCGCAATTTATGAGCAAATATTACAAAACTTGCTGTTAGACTGAATACTATTAACCCAAATACTGCATGCTAACAACCCAGTGATACGGCTAATTTTGCTGGGATGGCAATCTTCGTGGGCGTGGCAACTGATTATTTACCCAAGCCAAATGATTATTCACCCAAGTCAAATGACATCAAAGACCGTTACTTTTTGGCTGACGCATTAAGCAAGTGCGGGTCATTTTTCATGGGTAAATTAATTTAGCTGCTGCTCATTAACAATCTAGTATGAAGAAGAATCTAGCATTCAGCTTAATCTAGTTCGTCTAGCCAAGCCATTTGAATCGCTTCTAATTGTTTTTCGGTGGATTTGGTTGGGTCATCGCCAAATTCTTCTAACTGCGTCACATACCGATGCAAATCAGTAAAACGAATATATTGCACGTCTTCATCAGGGTATTTTTCAGAAAGTTGAATGGCAATTTCTAACGTGTCGTTCCATTTAAGGGACATATTTTTCTCCAGTTACTTGATGGGGGTGAGTTTTTTGATTTCGTTAAGATTGTCTTGCCAGGTTTTGATGACAGGGTGAGTTTGTTCATCTTGCTGTACAATGACACTGGTCGGTTGCACTTGCTGGTCTAGCATCAATACAATTTTGGTCAGTGCCACCACATTTAAGTCATTTTTCACCCAAAACTCGTGGCGAAAATACAGGTATTTTTTATCCCAAGCCAATAATTGACTGCGAAGCGTCAATTTATCAAACAAAAAGCTTTCTTTGATGTAGGTTAATTGTTGCGATGCAATCACCCAACCTAGCTTGTCCGTTGGGCGTTGCTGCATCAGCCACTGTTGGATATTGAGCTCAATAAAGCTTAAGTAGCGATAATTAGGCACATGGTGACGAAACCCCATATCATGTGGCAAAATCCGGTAGTGGCGGATGATCGCATCGCTATAGCTTGGTTTAGATGACTTTGCTTTATCGGATTTTAGCATCAAGCATAAGATAAGGTAACGAAGTAATAAATTCATGAATTTTCCTTGTGATATCCGCCTGATTATAGCAAATAAAAAACCCTGACTAAACTGGTTAGTCAGGGTTGATTAAAGTTAAAAAAACTTAGTGACCTGTGCCATTGATATGGCGAATCATGTCTTCCACCACTTTTTTGGCATCGCCAAAGATCATCATGGTTTTGTCCATGTAGAACAAGCTATTATCAAGACCTGCGTAGCCGGCACTCATTGAGCGTTTGATGACCATCACGGTTTGCGCTTTGTTTGCTTCAAGAATTGGCATACCAAAGATGGGTGAGTTTGGATCGTCTTTTGCCGCTGGGTTGACCACGTCATTGGCACCGATAATCAGCACAACGTCAGTACCTGCAAAGTCGGAGTTGATTTCATCCATTTCTAAGATGTCTTCATACGGTACATCTGCTTCAGCCAATAGTACGTTCATATGACCTGGCATACGACCTGCCACGGGGTGAATCGCAAAACGCACGTCCACGCCTTCTTCTTTGAGCATTTCATAAAGCTCTTTTACCGCATTTTGGGCACGGCCTTGCGCCATACCATAACCTGGCACAATGACGACACTGCTAGAGTTTTCCATCATAAAGGCGGCATCTTCAGGTGAGCCTGTACGGTAAGTTTTCGGTCCCGTATCTTCTTCTGTCGCAGCGGCTGAGCTGCTTGACATACCGCCAAACAATACGTTGAGCAGTGAACGGTTCATGGCTTTACACATAATGTAGGACAAAATCGCCCCAGATGAACCCACCAGCGAACCTGCGATAATCAGCATTGAGTTGCCTAGGGTAAAACCGATACCGGCTGCTGCCCATCCAGAGAATGAGTTGAGTAGCGATACCACCACAGGCATATCACCGCCACCAATCGGCGCAATCCACATCCAGCCAAAAATAATAGCCAGAATGGTCATGGCATAAAACGCTGGCATGGATTGGGTGGTGAAATACATAATACCAAATGCTAACATCGCGATGAATAATAACGCTTGGACAGGTTTTACCCAAGTGCCTTTAAGCGTCTTTGCCCAGCTTTTTGCCGCCAATTTACCAAAAGCAAACATTGACGCTGAGAAGGTAATTGCACCAATAAAACAGCCCACAAACAACTCAAAACGACCGACTGTGTCATGTTGAGCTCCGGTATGCAACACGCTCGCTAGTGCGATGGCAACTGCCGATAGACCGACTAAAGAGTGCATCAAAGCCACGGTTTCTGGCATTTGCGTCATGGCGACAGTGCGTGCTTTCCAAGTACCAACCACAGCGCCTAGCACCATCGCGCCAACAATTAATACAAATACCGGACTGGGTGCCAAGAAAAAGGTGGTGATAATGGCAATCGCCATACCTATCATACCGAATCGGTTACCACGGATGGCGGTTTTTGGGCTTGATAAACCCCGTAAGGTTAAAATAAATAGCACCGCACCAATCAAATAAAACCAATCCGCATGTTGGGCGACCCAATTCAAATTCTCATTCATCAAGCATTTCCTTCTTTGTTTGGCTCAGCTTTGGCTTTTTTATCTTTTGATTTAAACATCGCTAGCATACGTTCCGTCACCGAAAAACCACCAAAAATATTGATGCTAGCTAAAAACACCGCAAACGCCCCCAATAAGCTGGTTGGGGTAAACATATTGCCATCGATGCTGACGGTCTGCAGCATGGCACCGACGATGACAATACTGGATAAGGCATTGGTCACCGCCATGAGCGGGGTATGCAGTGCAGGTGTTACCCCCCAAACCACGTAATAACCCACAAAAATAGCCAAAACAAAGATACTAAAGATTGCCACAAATGGGGTGGCAGATGTCGCAGACGCTAATAGGGTCAATAACATAAAACCTCCTAACCTCGATAGGTAAAATTAAATGAAAATTAGGTTAGCGACTGGCTAACAATACTTGACCTTGGCTAGTAACCAGCAAGGCTTTTTGGATTTCATCTTCTGGATTGAGCGCAAACACTTTATTGTCATCCATCAAGGTTGCAAAAAAGTTATACAAATTGTTGGCATACAATGCCGATGACTGCGCCGCCAAGGTCGATGGAATATTGGGCACACCCATGATAGTGACACCGTTTGGGGTGATGATATTTTGTCCGACCACTGAGCCTTCCACGTTACCGCCTGTTTCCACTGCCATATCGAGTAGAATTGAGCCAGATTTCATTTTATCGATGGTAGCTTGGTGTATCAAACGCGGGGCATTGCGACCCGGAATTTGAGCCGTGGTAATCACGATATCTGCTTGACTGACTGCTTTATCGACCACCGCAGCTTGGTCTTTGATATACTGCTCAGACGGTGTCCAGGCATAGCCGCCTGTGTCTTTGGCTTTGGCTTTTTCCTCATCGCTCATAGGGACATCAAGCCATTTACCACCGACTGACTCCACTTGATCACGCACGGTGGGACGTAAGTCACTGGCTTCCACAACGGCTCCCAAACGACGC